>Ga0316206_1000372_pt1 | contig 67190 bp, 64 predicted proteins | sample 6monthpyrite_MG_FD_204942 | JGI IMG/M metagenome (GOLD analysis project Ga0316206, IMG submission 204942) | Microbial mat bacterial communities from mineral coupon in-situ incubated in ocean water Damariscotta River, Maine, United States -... | ecosystem: Environmental > Aquatic > Marine >...
ATACTGAGTGATCAGAAGATCAGCATTGAAGCTATTATTCAGAAAGAACCCGCAGAAGGTGTTACCGATGTGCCGATTATTATGTTGACGCATAGTGTGCAGGAAAGCTTCATGAATGAAGCGATCAGAAAAATTGAATCATTGGCTGCAATTACTTCAGATGTGGTCCGTATTCGTGTTGAATCTCTGGGAAGCTGAGAACGATTGTTTAAACCCACCTTTTCACATGAATGAAAGGGTGAGGTTTGTTCCAGTTATATATTTACATGTCTAAACCCTCTGTCCATTTGATTATACCGGGTATTCTGGATTCACTGGGAAAACTGGAAAAACCTTCAGAATTTAAATCACTGCAATTGCTGTTAAGCCGTTCTGATAAAATATTGACTGAAATCTCAGGATATTATCCGTTAATTGCAAATCAATTTAATCTGGCCGATATTGATCAACAGACTCTACCGGTTGCTGCTGTTTCATATTATGCAGAAACGGGTAAGCAAGATTCTTTGTACAGAATGCACTTCGATCTGGTACACATACAGGCAGACAAGGATCGGTTGATATTACAGGGTCATCAAATTCTTTCTGTTTTAGAGAATGAAAAAGAAGATTTACTTGCAGAACTCAATAAAACGTATCAGGAAGATCAGTTTACTTTTGAGAGCCATGATTCGCAACACGGCTATTTGACATTGGCTCAGAAACCGGATTGCTCGTTTCATCTGCTGGAGGATGTACTGGGACGAAGCGTCGAACCATTTCTACCGCAAGGCAAAGACAAGTTATTCTGGCATCGTTTCCTGAACGAAGTGCAAATGCTGTTTCATGCATCCCCGGTAAATCAGGTTCGCCTTGAAAGTAATCAGTTGCCTGTTAACAGTATCTGGTGCTGGGGTAATGGGCCATTACCCGAGTCAGTCAGTAGTCAATGGTCAACCGTTCTAAGTAATAACCTTTTTGCCAGAGGGCTGGCTGAATTATCAGGTGCGAAAACAAAAGAATTACCGGAACAGGCAACCACCCTGTTAACGAACATAACCGAAGGAAATACGTTGCTTGTTTTTGATCAGGATGAGCGGGATATATTATCCCTGGATCATGAATATCATCAGCAGCGACTGGAGAAATTCGAGAAAAACTGGTTTATACCTTTGTTACAGGGTCTGAAGCAGGGTCGGCTAGATTCAATAACGCTGTCTGATACAACTGGAAAAACTTTTCATCTGAAAAAAATACATTTAAAACGTTTTTGGCGGAAGCAGTATAGTTAAAAGTTTTTCTTTCCTTGCGTTCATAAAATATGATCCATAAACAGAGTCTGTACTGCGGAGCCACAGAAAAAATAGAAGGTAAAGGATGTCACTCATAACAGGACTACTCATTTCATGAAGCAAACCATCCTGCAAAGGAACATAAAGCCAGATACTGAATTTGTTGCTGAATTACATCCGGTACTGCAGCGTATTTATGCAGCTCGTGGAGTTGTTTCAGAAAAAGAACTGGATAAACAATTAAAAAATCTGTTGCCAGTGCAAGACCTGACAGACATAGACAAAGCCAGTGAGATTATTTGCATGTCCATCCTGCAACAACAGAAAATACTGATTGTTGCAGATTTTGATTGTGATGGTGCTACAAGTTGTGCTGTGGCAATTCGTGGCCTGCAATTACTGGGTGCGGAAAATGTTCAGTACCTGGTTCCTAACCGCTTTGAGTATGGTTATGGCTTATCGCCCGAAATAGTCGATGTAGCGGTTCAAATGCATCCGGATTTATTAATTACCGTGGATAATGGTATATCAAGTATTCAGGGCGTTGAACATGCACGTGAATCAGGAATGCAAGTCGTCGTTACAGATCATCACCTGCAGGGTGATAGCCTTCCTGATGCAAATGCGATTGTAAACCCTAATCGCCGTGATGATAAATTTGACAGTAAAAATCTGGCCGGAGTAGGGGTCATGTTTTATGTGTTACTGGCCTGTCGTGCCCGACTTCGTGAACAGTCCTGGTTTGCACAAAACAAGATTGAAGAACCAAACCTTGCGCAATTACTCGATCTGGTTGCACTAGGTACCGTTGCTGATCTTGTGCCTTTAGATAGTAATAATCGTATTCTGGTTGAGCAGGGCTTACGTCGTATCCGTGCCGGGTATGGGTGTGAAGGTATTAATGCCTTGTTGGACGTTGCGGGGAGAAAACCGGAACGTATTGTAGCCAGTGACATGGGTTTTGCTATTGGCCCGCGTTTGAATGCAGCAGGTCGGCTGGAAGATATGTCGGTTGGTATTGAATGTCTGTTATCAACGACAACGCAGGCAGCACGTGAACTGGCAGGTCAACTTGATCAATTAAATCATGAACGTAAGTCTATTGAGTCTGACATGAGAGATCAGGCCTTTGCTGTACTCGATAAGCTGGAATTATCTGACGAAAATTTGCCATTGGTGATCTGTTTATTTGATGAAAGCTGGCATCAGGGTGTTGTAGGCATACTGGCATCCAGGATCAAGGAGCGTTTTCACCGACCCGTTATTATATTCGCAAAAGGGAATGAGGATGAGATAAAAGGCTCAGCCAGATCGGTGCAGGGTGTACATATACGTGATGTACTTGATGCAGTGGCAACGCGGCATACCGGGTTAATTAATAAGTTTGGCGGGCATGCCATGGCGGCAGGATTGAGTCTTGCAGAAAAAGATTTCGATGCGTTTGTAATAGCCTTGAATCAGGAGGTAAACCGCTGGGTTAATGAAGATGATTTGCAAGGTAGTATCTATACGGATGGTCAATTGGATCAACAAGATTACACAATGGAACTTGCCGAGTTGTTGCGCCAGTCCGGACCCTGGGGGCAAGGTTTTCCTGAGCCTGTTTTTGATGGGAATTTCACTGTTGTCCAGAAACGTATCGTTGGTGAGCGCCACTTGAAAATGGTGGTGCAACCACAAGGTTGTCAACAAACCATAGATGCCATTTATTTTAATGCCATCGATAACCCGATGCCGGCGTTAAATGACAGCGTCAGGCTAGCCTATAAGCTGGATGTGAATGAGTTTCGTGGACAGAAGTCTTTGCAGTTGATGGTCGAACATCTGGAATTGATATGATCATTAAAGGGTACGTTTCAAGCGTCTTTTTTTCTTTCTTAAAAGTTGTTTTAGCCAAAGCCAGGTGCCAGAAAACGCCAGAACAAGAAGTAGTATTGCGGCAGTGTCCATAATGGTTGGTCCCCATTTACCCAGCAGGCGACCACTATGTAAATCAAGTACGACACGTTCGAGTGATAGAATGTTACCTCGATAGAGTTGCGTGTATGTTACTCGCTGCTGTTCTGAAATATTACTGGATTGCGACCATTGTATGTTTGTTATGGTGCCGGATTTCTTCCATTTAATAAAATCCCTGTCTGTTACATAAAGACCATTAACAGTTTTTATATAAATATTATTTAGTTGTCGGCCAATTTTTTTTATTTTAGCGGGTATTCCCTGCAGGCTCGATAAACGTTCGATAATTTCACCCTCATGGGTGATTAAAATGATTTCGCTATCAGTTGCAATAGCCATGAAATGAGGGAAATAGATTATACCGGCTGGCTTGTTAAAGCTTTCAGATAGTAGTTTCTTATCCAGATAAAATTTACTGTCAATGTATACCAGTACGCGTTGCTTATTGTTAAATAGTATAATTTCTGCGGGCGGCTTAATACCGTACCAATCAAGCAATATTTCTGACTGGACAAACTCTTTATCAAGAGAAAGTTTATCCGTATGATTTAACGCCAGTCCTGTTACAGATAAAATGATGACAAGCAATGCAACGCTGACACCCATATAACGATGCCATATATAGAGAGAGCGTAGTTTTCGGTATTTATGTTTAGTGTGGGGCACGACTATTTTATTGCTCTATTAGCCAGATATAATGCTACCCGGCTTAGTTTTCGTATCGCCCTGACTGATAACGTGGCGCCAGAAATGCCATCAATATCGCGATCAAGATTATGATCAGCAGTTAATCTGGCATTATTAAACTGACGGGTAAAAAATGGCTGGCTGATTTCCGAGCCCCGACTTTCTCTGAAAACAAGAACTTTTACACGGTCGAGTTTACCTTTATAGATGACGAACCCGGCTGTTATCGGTTTTTCTTTTCCAATTTCATCCAGTACCCATACACTACGTCCATCTTTTATCCAGTAACGTATACGCAGACGAGTTGCTTTATGTGCCAGTATTTTTTCAATGACAGGTCTGATATCACTGGTTAGCCAGATAATCTTTGGAGGAGGGGGGCTACCAGCAAAGACTTCATTTATAAAGTCATCAGGTTGCTGGTAAATCCCGCGTGCATGGACTGACGTTGCAATGAAAAATGAAAACAGTATTAAATAACTTCTGTATGCCAATATGTTCATCTCTTTTTATCCAGCCCTGTTTTATAAATTAGAACTGATAACCGATACCAAGATTGAATCCATCGTTACTTCCGGCACCTGACTGATTTTGAACATCCAGCTTCAGTACTACATTTTCATGTAACCAGTAGTTAATACCAAAATCTGTCTGTTTATATTTGGTTGCAGCAGAATTTCCCGCATTATTATCCCATTGGTTATAACGTGCAAACATACCCAGCTTCGATGTAATTTTGTAAGCGGGCTCTATATACCAGCCTTTTTGTTTGTCTCGCCCCAACGCTTTTGGTCCACTTCCATTCAGCGTCCATTGTGCATACAGGGCACGTAATGTAAAAGGTCCTTTCTGATAAACACCATTCGCTTCAAATAACGTGGCACCACCTGCGGTGCTATCAGTACCTTGAGTGATATCCTGTTGACGTTGAACAGTTGCCGATATCTGCAGGCCAGCCATACCAGACCATTTAACGCGAGCAGTCAATGCACCATCAGAAGCAGGCGCTTTAGCTGCCCGTTTTCTGCCAGAGCGAATAAGATATGCGTTACTACCTGTCGTTGGTGTTGAAAGGCCGGATGTCAGTGCAAGGTCATAAGACCACACGTTGTTTATTTTGCCAGTTAATGCCAGCCCAGCTTCCCACCAGGTAGTCGGTATTATGTTTTTTTCTACGGGGTTACGTTCTACACCGTAGAAAGTCGTTGGTTCGTGAGTTTCGTTTAGAATACCGACAGGTAAGAGGAATAAACCCGCCTTCGCCGACATATTTTTCGTCAGATCATGTTCGATATATGCCTGTTCCAGTTCGATTTCACCCGGTTGGTTATCCCCTGAAATAACATGTTCAAGCTCAAGTTCTGAAAAAAATCGGGTCAGGCTATTGAACTCATGTCCGAAGAACAATACAAAACGGTGGAAATCAATTTCTTTTTTACTGTCCAGGTTACTATAGTGTAGTTCGCCATAACCGCCGATTGATGTTCTGTTTGAAGCTGTATGGCTTGATGTTGTCGGGCTGGTTGCAGGTTGATTCGCCATTTCGGCACTTAGATCAAGTTTTTCCGTGAGGCGTTTATTCTTGTTTTGAAGTTCCTTTATTTGCTTTTGTTGCTGTTTCAGCATTTCCCATATTTTATCGTTACCCGGAGGATTAGCCTGAACCAGGCTTGATGCAAACAGCAGTGGTATGGATGTTAAAACTGTTTTTATATGACGAGTATTTTTCATGAATAGTATCTCCAGACAAATTTTCTAAATCAGGTAAAAATGATGAAAGGGATTATTCCATAACGCGAATACAAATGCAAATCATTCTCATTTAGATTGAAAGGATGGAAGTGATTACAATAAAAACAATGTGTTACATAAACAGCCCTGCATGGAAATTAAAATAGTACCAAGCTATAAAGAACTTACTGGAACGGGGGCTGTCAGATCAGAAACTGTATAAATATCTGTATGAGAGAAAATTATGGGAAAATCATTATCAATATTCGTTTTGTTGATAACATCATCACTAACGTCATTTGCAGAAGTTGATAAAAAAACAGAGACCGCAATACTGGCAGGTGGTTGCTTTTGGTGTATAGAGTCAGATTTTGAAAAGTTAAAAGGTATTTATACTGCAGTATCAGGTTATACAGGTGGGCACGTAAAAAACCCTACATACAAGCAGGTTTCGTCTGGACGTAGTGGTCATATTGAGGTGGTCAAAATCACTTATGACCCTGATGTGATCAATTATTCTCAGATACTGGATTATTTCTGGCGGCATATCGACCCGACCAGGGATGACGGGCAGTTCTGTGATAGCGGCGAACAATACAGACCGGCTATTTTTTACCTGAATCAAAAACAAAAAGAACTGGCTATACAGTCAACGCAAAAAATACAGAAAATAAAACCCTTTAAAGCACCATTGAAAGTGGCGTTGATCGAAGCTTCAGTTTTTTACCCGGCCGAAAAATATCATCAGGATTATTACAAAAAGAATCCAATCAGATACCGCTTCTATCGCTATCGCTGTGGACGGGATAGTCGCGTAGAAAAGCTTTGGGGTGAGTAGCGCGTAGTTATTCAGACTGGATCTGACAAATGAGGTCAGACAGTTGTTTTCTCCATCCATTTAGTGACCATGCTAACGCCTGCTATCATACCCATAAAAGCTAACAGAGATTCCAATGACAGAGTCGATATGCCACTTAATCCCTGACCGATATTACAGCCATAAGCCATGATTGCACCTATTCCCATGAGTGCACCACCAAGCAGGGCCATTTTGACCATGCCCTTTGCTGGAACAGTCAGTTTAAATTGTCCGGTCATTAATGCGAGTAGTAATGAAATCACTGTTACACCTGTTACAAATGAAACCGCAAAAGATATGACAGGAATACGACCGGAATAAAGCATATAACCAAAACGTGCGAAGGGACCCGAAAGTGTCATCGCTGATGGGGTAGTCGGGTTAAATTCATCCTGAGCTAACACGCCAGTAACAAACCAGCTTAAAACGACCAGTCCTCCAATGATGGCTCCAACACTTAGCATGATTTTATCGGGACTACGCTTCCAGCATTTATAAATAAAGAATAGTAAACCTGCGACAACAACAGACAGCACAAGCCAGGGTGAGAGTGACAGGATATAAGCAATACCTGAATCTGTCGTCAATTCAATAGCAGTGATTTGTGAAAGCTGAATGCGGGGTGACGCCAGAAAACCAAACTGGGTGATGCTGGCAACGATCGCAAAAGATAACAGTGCAATCAGTGAGTGAATACTGCCTTCCATGGTTTTTATGAGCGTTCGTGCTGCACAGCCACCGGCCAGTGTTGCTCCAATTCCAAAAACAAGACCTCCAGTAGCAGCACCAAACCAGTCCAGTGTACTATTGCGATAAGATGAGTCTGCAATGGCAACAATGCCGGTCATTTCCAATAACTGCGTACCGGTGATAGCAACCACCAAGGCCGCTGCGAACGCTATACTCTGGCGAGTATCTTTAATGAGTAACAGATTGCTGATGGCAGCTACCAGACAAAAACGGAAATGTTGTACCATAATGGCGAACACTGTCCCGACTGCCAGGCCGCCACCTACTAGCCAGACATTGATTCCATCCATATCTTCACCCTGTTTGCCATTAAGCACACTTCTGGATCAGCACCACACACATGGTGATATGATTTAATCTTATCAGGTGGCTTCATTTGTGAAAAGTACTGGCAGCTGATTGCTGTAATATCATGTGGTGGGAATTGACTGATAAATTTATCAGGCATTCTGCAATCATTAAATCTATGTTGAGGTTTTGCTGTGTGCCCTCAGACTCTGACGAAGTCAGGGAAGCACTTCAACTTTCAGCCAGAAGCGGGCGATCAGTAATGATTGGACACAAAGAGGGCAGAGGGCTTGTTAATTAATCCCTCTGTCCCCTTTATTATTTGATATCAATCTGCATATTCAGAAGACCCTTCGATCTTCTCAAGCGTATTAATACTAATGTGAGGCCATTGCGCACGATTCGGAAGTCCATCCTCGCGTGATCGGAAGAAATCCATAATCACTACCTGAGAATATTGCAAGCGTATTTTTGGACGGCCACATTTGTCTTTTTCCTTCAGCTCCTGGATCCAGAATGTTGACTTCATACTGACCGGTTCTGCCTGCGTGATTACAAAAGGCGCGTTGGAGATACCCGCGTCCTGTCGTGTTGAATCTACAGTCAGAACTGTGGTGCGCTCAATCTCGACTCCCTTGTTTGCAAAGCGAAGGATTTCATTCATGTCGCGTGGATTAAACCCTGGAAATCCGGGTACCCCGGCAGCCGTTCCCATGAAAGGATTTTCAATATAATGCTTGTAGGGTTCAAGATATGGATCAGGGTTACCGTCACCGTTGTCGGTCAGAACATCGTAACCTGACGAGGCCAGATTCTCGAATCGTCCAATAGGCAAACCACTGACAGGTGGGATCTCGGGCATGCCTTTCACACATTTGGCGGTTCCAAGCGCTAATACTGAATTCCCGTGTGGAATTGATGCAAGGCGGGCAACTTCGATCACTGCATCAATCACGCCGTCAGTTGCCGAGAAATCCTTGTCAATAGCACGCTGATTTTTCATATACAGCCACAGCCCTGGCTCGTGGTGTATCGGTTTTTGAGGGTTGCCGGCAAGACCACCACTGTCAGGAGTGTCCTCTGCAACGGTCTGGTTAATAGATTGCTGATAGTCCAATGCCACAACAAACTGGTCATCAACCGGACTACCAGGAGGATTATCACTGGTGTCCAGAACACCTTTCAGGCCACGATTTTCTACATTGTCACCGACAAATGAAAAATCCAGTGTCTCATCATATTGATTCATCAATATTCGGTATTTAAACGGTCCTCCTTCAAATGGAAGGGCGATCATATTCCAACCGGTTCCATGCCCTTGCCATTTTCCAGGTAATAATTTCAGAGGGCCTAATTCAGCGTCACCGGTTTTTGCTTTTTCATAGCGTCGGCTATATTGTTTTTTACTGTTCATTTTAATCTCCATTTCATAATCGTTGTACAAACAGAATAACCGGGCCAGAGTCCTTACCTGACCCATTGAACTGCTTGTTATTCTGTGTATTGAAAATTTACACCCAATACAGTGCTTATAGATGTAAATAATGCGGGCATATTTGTGTGATAATTACTTGAAAATATATATTTCAGTTCGCGGAAATCTTTTGCCGATTCCTTACATTTTACAAGTATCAGGCCAGTTGAGTTCGTCTATGAAGATCTCAATGGACGCTATAAGATGGTTTTTTCCTGTTAACTTTATCTCAATTTAGGGTCGACATCTGCCTGCGGAACCCTGCAAGCTACTGTAACCAGCTTCAATATCACCCGTGTGCCTTTCGGATTCTGGTTAATCAATCGGTTTTGATCCTGATGATGTTTTAAAATCAGCTCTTTATTGTCTTTTATCAATATGGTTACATTTTTCTTGTCACTTTTTTTTGTTTCATGCATCTCTACATAGTCAACAACTAATAATGATGATTTATTGCATTGCTAACCGGAGAATGAAAATGACAAAAGAAACAGATAATAAAACAAGCCTGAACAGACGTGGATTTCTTACATCAAGCGGGAAACTGGCTCTGTCAGGTACAGCCATAGCCATGGTTGGTGGATTAAATACTGCATGCGCAGGAAAAACAGTCAGCAGTATTCAGCTGGAACAGGACATTAAAATATTAAATACAGCCATTGCTGCTGAACACGAAGCGGTAGCCGCTTACCAGCTAGGTGCAGAAAGTGGCTTGCTAAGTGCAGGCACATTAAAGGTAGCTGTAAAATTTCAAGGTCACCATAAAGAACATATAGATGTTCTGGCCAGTACCGTACGTAAATTGGGTGGTCACGCCACAGATGCAAAAAACACTTATCATTTTCCTGTTCACAAACTGAAAAATGAAAGTGATGTCCTGACATTTGCAGCTGGTCTGGAAAGGGGTGCTGTCAGTGCCTATGCAGGCGCGATACCTTTGTTCGAGAATAGTGACCTGGCAAAAGCAGCAGCAAGCATTTTGGCCGATGAAGCCATGCATTGGGCGATTTTGCGTCAGGCACTGTCACTTGACCCTGTTCCCGGTGCTTTTTTCTCATAAAATGGTACTTAATCGAAAACTAAGGTCAGCTATTATGGCTGCATGCATCATGGGCAGCCATAATAATACTTATGCTGATGACCATTTTGATATTCAGGCAGGCAAAAAGATTTACACGCAATGCACTGGCTGTCACACTTATTCCTATCATCGCACAGGCCCTAAACATTGTGGACTCTTTGGGCAGCGGGCTGGTAGCGCAAATGGATTTGAATTCACACAAGCCATGAAAGAATCTGGCATTATCTGGACAACGGCAACATTGGACAAATTTCTAAAATCACCACTTGAAATGATACCAGGAACCAGCATGGGCTTTTCCGGTATAGCTTCCCGCACTGAACGCAGCCAGCTTATTTCTTTTTTAGCCTCCTTATCAAACTCAAACCCACTTTGCAGGTAAACTGACCCTATGAAAACACGGTCATCATTATCACAAAATACTCCCGATTCATCAGTCGACTCACAGACTGATAGCGAACTCGTATCGAGAATACTCAAACACGAAACGCAGGCCCTTGAAATCGTCATGCGTCGATATAATCAACGGCTGTATCGCATCGCCCGTAGCATCCTGCGTGATAATGATGAGGCACAGGATGCCGTACAGGAAACATATATCACCGCATACTATCAACTCAATCAACTTAAAGATGCCAACGGACTGGGCAGCTGGTTATCTCGCATTGTCAGGAATGAAGCCATGATGAGGATTCGTAAATCAAGCCGGATTGTCTATTTATCTGAAGACGGTGAAAGTAGACTCGAAAACACTGAGTCGTCTGACCAGCAGCCAATGGATGAACTTGCTGGAAAACAATTATCGAAAATTATCGAAAACGCGATAGATCTTCTGCCAATAAAATATCGTAGCGTTTATGTTATGCGTGCAATACAGCAGCTAAACACGGCAGAAACTGCACTTTCTCTGGATATCAGCGAGGACGCCGTTAAAACGCAATACTCACGCGCCAAACGTGCGTTACGAAAAAGTATAGAAAATTATCTTGAGTCGGCTGGATTACATGTATTTGAATTTGCTGGCCACCGCTGCGACTCTATTATACAGAACGTATTGGAAAAATTAGGCAAACTATAATCGTAGATTGGTTAGAAGTTAATCAATATAGCATGTAACTACCTGTTGCACAGATTAATAGTGTCAGACTCAATTGTGCCTGGAATTTGAATGACAGTATGCCCACTAATAAAAAAAGTAGATGGCTATTATTGAGAATCAAGTGGCCGCTTTGGGTCATTCCGCGTCAATTTATCAAAATCACCGGAAGACCACTAGGGGTCGTTTTTTGCCATGCGACCTTATAGGACAATAGGTTGTATGGTACATTTGATATACATGACAATATAGAAATTCATATGCCGAAATATTAAACACAGTCTAAATGACAATAATTAACGTAAAGATTAATTTTCTACCAGGTCATCAAGCTCACCATCCATATGCAACTCGGTGAGTTCAGAGAAGCCACCAATCCATTCGTCTTTGATTACTATTTGAGGAACAGAGCGTGCGTGCTCAGTTTTTTCCAGCATTTCTTTTAATGCGGACTGTGACAGGTCTACACGAGATTCTTCGTAGGAAATATTCCATTTATTCAATAATGTCTTGGTTTTTTCACAGATTGGGCAAGTGCCAGTGCTGTAAATTTTTATTTTAGCCATGATTCCTCTCACAAAATATTATTAATATTGAAAGTAAGCTTATAATTTTTACTTTTTGTGGGCTTTAAAAAAACGATTATATTCAGGAAACCAAACGCCGCTATAGTATTTATAAATTTTGCCCGAATACTCGAATAATGAACCATTATTTATTGTAATTTGTGACTGCCCACCTGATTTTACACTGCCTTTATAGGATATATGAGTTTTTCCAGAACTGATGCTGCCCCACATGCTCATTGACCCACCACCGTATCGTTGAGTTTGTCTGATTGCTGTCCTGACTTTAACCCAGGCTGCATCACGTACTTTCTTTGATTCTGTTTTTGTGGCGGTTTTTAATATTTTTCGACCTCTTTTGGCAAACTGGCCTTTGCGATGCGTATTCAGGTATGAGCGTATTCCAATGGGGCCTTCTTTTTCTGCTATAGACCAATCCAGGTAATCTCTTGCTTGTGTGCTATAGGCACCTTTTGGGAAGCGATCAAGATAAGAACGAAAAAGGACTGAATCTGTTGAAGTCTTTTTGGCTTCATTCCACATGATTTTTTCCAGGACTTTTTTTACTTGTCGTTGATGAGGGCCGCCGGGAAACAGGTCCAGGTAATCTTGATAATCTTTTTTTCTTGCGCCACGTGATTTTTTTGACCACCAGATGACTTCACCACGCTTTCGAGCAGCAGCGGTTAACTGGCCATTTGGAAAGCGCGTTATATAGCCTGTGTAATCATTTAATTGATTGGTTGACAGGGCAAGACGACCGTAGAATGTATCAAAAGATTTTTCCAGCTCAGAGGCGGCCAGGGTTTTCCCAAATCTTGAGTAGAAGGACTGATAACCTTTCAGTGTTTCATTTTGTTTCAACTCCGCAGCTTTTAGTCTGGCTAATGCCTCAAGGGCTTCTCTGGCATGGTTACTTTTGGGGAATTTAGTGGCATTAATAAGTGCTTCGAGTTTTTGTGGGTTTCCAGATTTAATGGCTTCCCTGAATTGCAGTTGCTCCAAAGATTTCTGCGCTTTTTTTGTATAGAGTCCTCTTGGATTATTAGTCAAAAATTGTTTGTAAGCGCTGATTGTACCTTCTGTTCTTGCTGAATAATATTGGGTTTTTACCGAGGCGCACCCAGCTATAAGAATGCTGGTTGTCACGACAACAACAAAAAATATTTTCAGTGGCAATTTGTTTGAAAGGGCTAGATGACAGCCTGTAGTTGTAGATAATTTCATTCGATTCCCTCCAGATATCTGTCTGTCCTTTATACACGGGTATGAATCGCCAGCTGAGGTGTGTATTGAACAAATTGATATTTATTATTAAATGTTTTCATTTATTCAATGCTGAATATATCACATGATTTAATTATTGGGCTCATCAGTCTTATTTAAGACTGGATAATTGAAGGCACTGAACTGTCAGGACTGCATTTTTACACAGGTTGTTGTATGATAGTCCGATTTGAAAACAGGCAATTCTGAATCAGGGTATTATGCTGGAAGTTAATCCAATCGTTTTAAAAATCAAAGACTTGCAAGAGCGTACGAATGCGCTTAGGGGGTATCTTTGACTATGAGCACAAGAAAGAGCTGCTAACTGAAGTTGAACGTGAACTGGAGCAGCCAGAGGTCTGGAATGATCCCGAGCGTGCTCAGAAGCTGGGTAAAGAGCGGTCATTGCTGGAAAAAGTAGTCGGCACTATCAGTGAGATGGATGAGGCATTGTCAGATGCTGCTGATTTGCTGGAAATGGCTGTTGAAGAATCAGATCAGGATGCTGTCACAGAAATTGAGGCAGATCTGAGTAGTATGGAAGATCGTATTGCTGACCTTGAATTCAGGCGTATGTTCTCGGGTGAAATGGACCCCAGTAATGCATTTCTGGATATTCAATCAGGTTCTGGTGGAACCGAAGCCCAGGACTGGGCAAACATGTTACTGCGAATGTATTTACGCTGGGGAGAGCTTCGTGGTTTCAAAACCGAGCTCATTGAAGTCACAGCGGGTGATGTTGCGGGTATTAAAGGCGCCACGATCCGTTTTGAAGGTGAATATGCATTTGGCTGGTTGCGTACTGAAACTGGTGTGCATCGACTGGTGAGAAAATCCCCGTTTGACTCAGGTAACCGTCGTCATACTTCATTTGCAGCGGTGTTTGTGTCACCCGAGATTGATGATGATATTGAAATAGATATCAACCCGGCTGATTTACGCATTGATGTTTATCGTGCCAGTGGTGCGGGCGGCCAGCATGTGAATAGAACTGAGTCAGCGGTACGAATCACACACGAGCCCAGTGGCATTGTGGTACAGTGTCAAAATGATCGCTCGCAGCATAAGAACAAGGCAACAGCGATGAAGCAGCTGAAAGCCAAGTTGTATGAAATGGAAATTCAGAAACGAAATGCAGACCAGCAGCAGGTTGAGGAAGGTAAGTCAGATATTGGCTGGGGTAGTCAGATACGCTCCTATGTACTTGACCAGTCACGTATCAAGGATTTGCGCACCGGTGTTGAAACAGGTAATACCCAGGCAGTGCTGGACGGCGATCTGGATATGTTTATAGAAGCCAGTTTGAAAAGTGGTTTATAACGATTAATATAATAACTAAATAAAGAACAGGATTATGACCGATAAAGAAACAGAACAAACGCAACAAGATGAGAACAAGCTGATTGCCGAGCGCCGCAGTAAACTGGCAGGTATTCGTGAGCAGGGTAATGCATTTCCTAATGATTTCCGACGCAATGTGTTGTCAGGTGAACTGCATGCCGAGTATGGCGACAAATCGAAGGAAGAGCTCGAAGCACTGAATATTCGTGTTGTGATTGCAGGGCGTATGATGCTGAAGCGGGTGATGGGTAAGGCCAGCTTCGCTACCGTGCAGGATATGTCGGGTCGAATCCAGTTTTATGTTGTGCGTGATGATCTGCCGGAAGGGGTTTATAACCAGGAATTCAAGAAATGGGATATTGGTGACATCATCGGTGGTGAAGGCGTGCTGATGAAGACCAATAAAGGTGAGCTTTCGGTCAAAGTTGACAGTATAAGATTACTGACGAAATCATTACGCCCGTTACCTGAGAAGTTTAAAGGTCTGACCGACACAGAATCCCGTTATCGACAGCGTTATATCGACCTGATTATGAATGAGGTCTCTCGTGAAACCTTTAAAACACGAAATAAAATTATCAATTATATACGTGAGTTTCTGAATTCCCGTAACTTTATGGAAGTTGAAACACCCATGATGCAGGTTATTCCGGGTGGGGCAACCGCGAGGCCATTTACAACGTTTCATAATGCGCTCGATATGGATTTATTTTTGCGTATCGCACCTGAGCTTTATTTAAAACGACTGGTTGTGGGTGGTTTTGAACGTGTCTATGAAATTAACCGTAACTTTAGAAATGAAGGTTTATCCACACGTCATAATCCTGAGTTTACCATGATAGAATTTTATGAGGCTTATGCTGACTATCATGACCTGATGAATCTGACCGAAGCTATGTTACGCGGTATTGCCGAGGATGTGATTGGTTCAGCGACCATCAATTATCAGGGCGATGTATATGATTTTGGTAAGCCGTTTGATCGAATGACAATTGTAGAATCTATTTTGCATTTTAATTCGGATATTAGCCTTGAACTGTTATCTGATATTGAGAGCGCACGTAAGGTTGCAGAAGGTCTGGATATACCGCTAAAGGACAGTTACGGGCTAGGCAAGGTCCAAATCGAAATATTTGAAAAAACGGTTGAGCATCGATTAATGAACCCGACGTTTATTACTGCGTATCCAACAGAAGTTTCACCGTTGGCCAGACGTAATGACGATGACCCGTTTGTTACAGACCGGTTTGAATTTTTTGTAGGTGGCCGTGAAATTGCAAATGGTTTTTCAGAATTAAATGATGCTGAAGACCAGGCCGAACGTTTCCAGCAGCAGGTACAGGAAAAAGATGCCGGTGATGATGAAGCGATGCATTTTGATGCGGACTATATTTGTGCGCTCGAACATGGAATGCCACCGACAGCAGGCGAGGGTATCGGTATAGATCGTTTGGTGATGTTGTTTACAGACTCACCGTCAATCCGTGACGTATTATTATTTCCGCATATGCGACCAGAATGATTCCTCCCTCTCCCCCTGGGGGAGAGGGTCGGGGTGAGGGGTGCTCAAATGTCCAGGCTCGATAATTGGAATGCCAGTATATCTCGAGATTTGCTGGATCATTTGCAACAAAAATTATCACGACGACACTTCCTGGGTGGAATGCTTAAAGCTGGTGCAATCGCCTGCGTTACACCTTCCCTGGTTTTTTCTGCAACTATATCAAAAACACAAAAAGAACCCTGGTTGACCATTTTGATCGTGCAGGATCATCTTTTTCCCGATGATGGTAATGGGCCATCTGCCCGGGATATAAACAGTCTTTCATATCTGCAATCCATATTGACTCTTGATGATGTCGATAAGAAAGAGCGTCAATTTATCTATCAGGGTGTGGGCTGGCTGAATGATCTTGCGCGTGAAACTCATGGCCATTTATTTGTCAGCTTAAAAGCTTCTCAACGCGAAAAGTTATTGCACAAAATCTCTTCCAGCACGGCGGGTGAAAACTGGCTTTCGATTTTATTATATTATATTTTTGAAGCGTTACTGGTTGACCCGGTTTATGGCGGCAACCCCGAAGGTGTTGGCTGGACATGGCTTGAGCATCAGCCGGGTTTTCCACATCCGGTCGTCGGCAAGCGGTATTATGAGCTATGAATGATTTCGATGTTTGTATCGTGGGCAGTGGCGCGGGCGGTGGGCCCGTTGCCTTATCGCTATCACAGGCAGGATATAATGTATTGGTCCTGGAAAAAGGCCCCTGGTTTACGGAAGCTGATTATTTTAAAGACGAAATGGCCTGCTGTCGAAAGAGCGTGTATACCCCGAAATTATCAGATGAGCAGCATGTTCTGGAAGACTATAACGGCTCGGATGGCAAAGGGGGTTACAAGTGGAAAGCGACACCGACATCTGAATCAGGTCAGGATTTCTGGAATGGTAACTGTGTCGGTGGCTCATCTAATTTCATGAGTGGTTTTTTCTATCGACTCAAGCCGGATGATTTTCGTTTGTTAACAGTTTTTGGTCCGATTAAAGGCGCAAACATACAAGACTGGCCTATTAGCTATGAAGACCTTGAGCCTTATTATACGTTGGTAGAAAAAGAGGTAGGGGTGTCAGGTCGTGTTAAGGCGCATCCATTTTCAGAACCGCGTTCCAGTAAAGATTTCCCCTATCCATCCACTGTGGAACATCCGGTTTCTGCCAGGATAGATAGTGCCTGTCGACAGCTTGGGTATCATTCATTACCCACTCCGCGTGCCGTTTTGCCACATGCAATCAATGGCAGGCAAGGCTGCGCTTACTCAGGTTTTTGTGGCAGTTATGGTTGTTCAACCGGCGCTAAAGGCAGTTCGCGCGCTGCCTTGTTAAACAGAGCGGTCGCAACCGGGAAGTGCAAGATACTGGCGCATGCCAAGGTTAATCGTTTAGTTGCAGACAAGCAGGGAAAACTGGTCGGGGTCGAATACATTGATCAACAAGGAAAAGTGATTAACGTGTCGGCAAAAATTTATGTATTGGCTTGTCAGGCAATAGAAACTTCTCGTTTATTGCTTTTATCAAAAAGTGAGAAGTTTCCACAAGGTCTGGCAAATAATAACGGACAGGTGGGTAAAAACCTGGTGTTTTCAGCCGGGGGTTCAGGGTATGGTGATTTTACTTATGCAGGACTTGCTAAAACAGAAAAAGCGCTACTGAAAACACGTGGCCCATTTATTAATCGTGGTTTACAGGACTGGTACTTTATCAACGATAAAAAATTTGGAGGCCGGGTAAAAGGCGGTACAATTGATTTTTTATTACGTCACCCGAATACTATGACACGCGCCAATGAGTATAAGCGTGATGACAATGACAAGTTGATCTGGGGCAGTGCATTAAAAAAGACGTTACATGATGGTATGACAGCGTCACAAACTTTAAATTATGAGGTTTTTTGTGACTGGCTACCCACGGACGATTGTTTTGTAAGCCTGGATACAAAGGTAAAAGACAAGTGGGGGATGCCGGTTGCCAAAGTAAGGCTGGGCTATCATGATCATGATCTAAGAGTAGGGGAATACCTGTCAGAGAAGGCAAAAAAAGTACTGGCGCAGATGGGGGCAAAAAATATTAGTGGCACTGTCAGTGGCTCACCGCCGCCAAATCTGGTGGCGGGTGGTTGTCGCTTTGGTAACGATCCGGCAGCAACAGTCCTGGACAAGGATTGTCGTGCTCATGAAGTTAAAAATCTGTTTATTTCAGACGGTAGTTTTATGCCTACGGGCGGGAGCGTGCCATATACCTGGACGATATATGCGAATGCTTTTCGGGTCGCTGACAAGATAAAACAACAGTTGGGCAAAGCGGTGTAAATAATGCCTGCTAACCTAACATGGCCTTTACTTCTTGCAGGTTTTCCTGATTCTCTTCAATGTCCACTATATTAACTTCGGGTTCTATTCCTAAGCGATGGAAGGCGGGAATTGTATTCCAGTCCAGTTCTGTGTAAGGATGATTGGTGCCGATATAACTCTGCAGGTTTGCCACGATAACCGCATCTACATAGTCAACTTCGCCTTCGGGATCACGCGTAAGATTTTCATGTTGTGCTGCAACATCGACAAGGCTTTGTGGAAACTCCCAGTCACGTAATATTTTTTCTCCGATAATGGTGTGCAGTTTTTGTATAACTTTATTTAATAAATCTTCATCATCACGCAGTTCCGGGATATCTTCGGCATGAACGATGATAGGAAGGCTGCCAATGTCATGGATCAGTCCTGCCAGCATGGCCTGATCTTTGGGTATACCGGCAGATAAGGCAAGTACATAACTGATTGATGCAACCGATGTGGAGTGTGCCCAGATGCTACGCATTTTTTTATCCAGTACATCTGACGTAGCCTGAAACATTTGCTGCATAACCAGACTACTGACCAGGTTACGAACCTGAATATTACCCAGGCGGGCAACAGCCGTTTGAATATTCTCTACCGTCGTACGTGTACGATACAGGGGGCTATTGCAAACCTGGAGTAATTTTGCGGATAGTGCAGCATCCGTACTGATGATTCTGGCAATATCGCCTGCATTGGCATTATCATTTTCAACGGCATCTCTGACCTTGAGAGCAACTTCGGGTAAAGTGGGTAATACCAGGCGGTTTTTATTCAGATCTTCAAGAAATCCTTCCAGTATTTGTTCTTCTGTATTCACGAACGCTTACCTCATTTATCAGTTTTCTTCAGTTTCAAATTCATAGGGCAGATCAAGAATTTCAAGCTCGGGCCCCTGGTTGTTATCAAGATGTATAGTGTCAGATTTAACACTCTTGATCTCTATAACGGCCAGTAAATCAAATCCTCCATCCGGTGAGGGCGAAATATTGACAATTTTTCCGGTTCCCTGGCCACTTTTTGAACTCGTAGCGAATAAAGGGTCCCCATCGACAGGTATTTGGTCGGTTTTGACGTGTGCCAGATACATCCGGCGTTTGAGTTTGCCCAGATATTGCATTCTGGCAACAATCTCTTGTCCTGTATAACAGCCCTTTTTGAAACTGATTCCATTGATTAACTGCATATTGATCATCTGAGGAACAAAAGCATCGGTAACAAGAGGCGTGATAATAGGCAGCCCATTGCGGATTGTTAGCCATGACCAGACGGGTGAGCCCACAGGGGCGGCTCTGACATTAAGGGAGTCCCATAGTTTTTTACTGTCCTCAAGCAGGCTCAGAATTTCAAAACGAGGGTTTTTGCCTGGAAGTCGGATAACGGTTGTATCACCCAGTTGCAGGGTTTTAAAGTCGGTGTCAGGTATTTGCCCTAACTGGTCGGTGAGTTCTTTTTCGGCATTGGGGCCACTGAAGCCAATGTGAATCTGACTGTCACTGGCATCTTCTATGATAACTTTTGACATGAGAACAAACATTTTCAGGCGTTTGGAAATTTCTTCTAACAGGGGTTTGGGTAGACGTAAGTAATAACTGTCTGCCCGTTTGAAAATAAGAAAATTGGCCAGAAGGCGGCCTTTCTGGTTACAGTATCCACTGACCTGTGCCTGAGTATCGTTGACCAGACGAATATCATTGGTGAGCTGGCCTTGTAGAAATTGTTCAGCGTCATCTCCTCTGACAGAGATCAGACCCGTGTGAGAAAGGTCAGTGAGGGTATCGCCATTAGCTGCGAGTTTGAGTTCTCTGCTCGGGTTGCCAAAGCTTTCAACGATGCCGTTTTCTATTTCAGCGCCATTACCCGTTAAAAAGTCTATCCAGTTTTGTTTCATAATCAGCTCTTGTTTGATTCAGTTAAGTCGTAACCCTTGACAGGCAATACCTGAAAGTCCTGTTTGAATAAGGCATCAGACAAATAAAAGTAAAAATAATCACTTGTGATATTTTACAAGTATACTAAGTTATGAGTTAATGGAAAGAATTACCAGAGACCCACCGTTTAATTCAATATCGGGCCAGTGGGTTCTTTAACTTGTGTTGCAAATCGATTATCGAAGGGTAGGAATGCAAATCAAGAAAAAACGACCAGTTTTCATCAATCTACTGCGAATCAAGTTTCCACCAACCGCTATTGCATCCATCATGCATCGAATAGCGGGTGTATTATTGATTGTTTCACTTCCTTTTTTAATTTATCTGTTTAATCTTTCTTTACAGAATCAGGCTTCTTTTGCATCAGCAAAAATGTTAACCGACCACCCTTTGGTGAGTATTTACCTTTATTTATTACTCTGGGCGATATCACATCATTTTCTGGCAGGTATACGTTATTTTCTGATTGATCTTGAAATAATTTCAGGTAAATGTGCAGCTGCAGGCTCGGCCAGCATTGTGACGGCTGCCGGCGTATTGATACCTGTTATCGTTTTTTCCTGGGGATTTATATGAGTCGCCGTGTACAAGGGTTATTGCCATGGATATGGCAAAGAATCAGTGCACTTTATCTGGGCGTATTTTTAATCTATCTGGTTATCAGTATATTGAAGATAGATACTATAACGTATCTTTCGTGGCTGCAGTGGGCATCAAGCCCGTTGAATAGCTCATTCCTTCTTATTGGTTTTTTTATGACGGCGATACATGCATGGATAGGTTTAAAGGATGTCATTATGGATTATGTTCATCCGTTAATGTTGCGCATACTGGTAATGATGCTATCAGCATTGGGGCTACTGGTTTGCCTGGTTTGGGTAAGCCGTAGTCTGGTTATGGTAATGATAAAATGAGCTTGAGAAGAAGAAAATTTGATACCTTGATTATTGGTGCCGGGGGAGGAGGCTTGAGAGCCGCTTTGCAACTGGCCAGAGCCGATGCCAAGGTTGCCGTTGTGTCAAAAGTATTTCCGACCCGTTCTCATACCGTTGCGGCTCAGGGTGGTTTAAATGCTGCGTTAGCAAATGTTTCCCCGGATAACTGGCATTTCCATATGTTTGACACCGTCAAGGGCAGTGATTATCTGGGTGATCAGGATGCCATCGAATACATGTGTCGAGCGGCGCCTCGCGTCGTTTACGAGCTGGATCACTTTGGCGTGCCATTCTCACGTCTTGAAGATGGCAATATCTATCAGCGTGCGTTTGGAGGGCAAAGTCAGGATTTCGGGGGTGCCCAGGCCTCTCGTACCTGTGCTGCCGCCGACCGTACCGGCCATGCAATCTTGCACACCCTGTATCAGCAAAATATTAATGCACGCACCCACTTTTTTGATGAATTTTTTGCAGTTGATCTTATCAAAGATGATGATGGTTATATTCTGGGTGCGCTCGCGCTGGAGATTGAAACGGGAGAGCCTATTTTAATAGAAGCAAAAACAACACTGATCGCAACAGGCGGGGCGGGGCAATTATTTCGTACCTGCACTAATGCGCTGATTAATACCGGCGATGGCATGGCAATGGCTCTTCGTGCAGGTATTCCATTGCAGGACATGGAGTTCTTCCAGTTTCATCCGACCGGTATAGCCGGTAAAGGCATGTTGATTACAGAAGGTGTGCGTGGTGAAGGCGGCTATCTGGTGAATAGTGAAGGTGAACGGTTTATGGAACGCTATGCACCTCGGGCAAAGGATCTGGCCAGCCGTGATATTGTTAGTCGTGCGATCGCAATTGAAGTCAGGGAAGGGCGTGGTTGCGGCCCGGATAAAGATCATGTGTTTTTGAAAGTTGATCATATCGGCGCTGATATCATTATGAAACGTTTGCCTGGTATACGTGATCTTGCGATGACTTTTGCACATATTGACCCGATTGAAAGTTCAATACCTGTTTACCCGACAGCGCATTATACCATGGGCGGAATTCCGACTAACAGAGATGGTCAGGTCGTTGTCCCTGAAATGGAAGGCCCTGAAGAACCGGTGCCGGGTTTGTATGCTGCGGGGGAGTGTGCCTGTGTATCAGTACATGGTGCCAACCGACTGGGTGGAAATTCATTACTGGATATTCTGGTATTTGGCCGCGCTGCTGCTAACCATATTATCGGTCATTTAAAAGAGAGTCGTTATCATCGCCCGATGAGCGATGACAGTGTAGAAAAAGCCATGGCGCATTTAACACGCTGGGACAAGAAAGGCGACGGTGAATCAGTACCTGAACTGAAAGCAGAATTAAAGAAAATCATGGAAGATCATTGCAGTGTTTTTCGTGAACACAACGTTTTGACTGAAGGATTGGAAAAAGTACAGGCGTTAAAAAAACGTGTTGAAAATGCGCGCCTGAAAGATCATAGCAAGGTTTTTAATACGGCAAGAATAGAAGCTCTGGAGCTGGAAAATCTGATAGATCTGGGATTGGCAACGGTGGCCTCCGCATTGGCTCGTACTGAAAGTCGGGGTGCGCACTCACGGGTTGACTATACTGAACGTGATGATGTTAGCTGGTTGAAACATTCCTTGTATTTTGAAGATGGCAAGCTTGACTATAAGCCAGTAAGACTCAAACCACTAACAGTTGAACCTTTCCCGCTCAAACCACGGGTTTATTAATCCAGAACAATGTAAAGAGATACGGCCTATGCGATTTTCGATTTACCGATACGACCCGGACAAGGATGAGAAGCCAAGAATGCAGGACATGGAGCTGGAAGATGTTCGAGATGACATGATGTTGCTTGAAGCATTGCTTGAATTAAAAAAAAAGGATGAAACCCTGAGCTTTAGACGTTCTTGTCAGGAGGGTGTTTGTGGTTCAGATTCGATGAGTATTAACGGACGAAATGGCCTTGCCTGTATTACACCCCTGAGTGATTTAAAAGAACCGGTACAGTTGAGGCCGGTGCCGGGTTTACCTGTTATCCGTGATTTGATTGTTGACTTGACCCAGTTCTACCAACAATATCGTAATGTTAAGCCTTATCTGATTGTTCATGATCCTGAGCCCGAAGTAGAGCGTAAGCAAAGCCCGCAAGAGCGTGATCAACTGGATGGTCTATATGAGTGTATTTTATGCGGATGTTGCTCTACATCCTGTCCATCATTCTGGTGGAACCCTGATAAATTTCTGGGTCCAGCCGCCTTGTTACAGGCATGGCGATTTTTAGCAGATAGTCGTGATCAGGCTGAAGCTGAAAGACTGGAGGCTCTGGAAGGACCTTACCGATTGTTTCGTTGTCATACGATTATGAATTGTGTTGATGTTTGTCCTAAAGGCCTGAATCCGACGGCAGCGATAGGAAAAATCAAGCATCTGATGCTGAAACGATCTATATAAATACTTGATTAAAATCAAATTTAGGCTAATTATAAGTAAATACAATAAGTTATCTATTGATTTAATGCTAAACTGACATTGGATATTAAAGATAGTATGACATCGGTCGAAGGTAAGAATAGGCAAGCAGAAAACCGGCAACGGCTGCTCTGGAGTTGCAGGCGTGGTATGCTTGAGCTTGATTTATTACTTCAAGACTTCATATCTAAAGGATATGATAGTCTGGAATCGCATGATCGCAGTGCATTTGTTAGCCTGCTGGAATATCCTGATGCGGTTTTGTTCGATCTATTAATGGGAAAATCAATTACAGCAGATCAGGGTATTGCCAGTGTCGTCAAAAAAATCCGAAACACCGCTACATATTGAGCCTCGAAGTTCACGCCATTTGGCGATGGCGTTATTCTTTTTGCATGGAATGGCGCTGGTCGTTGCTGCAAATTTAACGGTTCCAGGATGGGCCTCTATTGTACTGGCATTGGCCGTTCTGGCTAACTTCTATACTACGTTTACAGTACACGTTATGGGTCGTGGCAAATATGGTATTTTGAGTATGGTCTGGAATGACCAGGGTGACTGGATGCTGATAAATGGTGCCAGGAATGAGTTAGAAGCCAGTTTGTTACCCAGCAGTTATGTTCATGCTCAATTGATTGTATTGAATTTTTTGCTGCATGGTGGCGGTCGTCGAACAGCCATTTTGTTGCGTGATTCACTTGATCACAAAACCTATCGTGAATTACTGGTCAGGATGCGACTGGAAGCCAGTTAATTCCTGAGTAATCTCTTCTGCTAGTCTTTTATATTTTTTCAGGGCTAAGAATCGTATTTTCTGGTGCTTTACTGTTATCCAGTTCAGGGTAATCCAGGGTGTAATGTAAGCCCCGGCTTTCCTTGCGTGACTGGGCGGAGCGAATAATCAGGTCAGCAACCAGTGTCAGATTACGCAGTTCGATCAGGTCGTTAGTAATACGAAAGTTACCATAATATTCATCAATTTCATGCCGCAACAGATCAACACGACTTTTTGCACGTTGTAAACGTTTGTTGGTGCGTACAATTCCAACATAGTCCCACATAAAGCGACGCAGTTCGTCCCAGTTATGCGAGACAACAACTTCTTCATCCGAATCAGTCACACGGCTTGCATCCCATTCGGGAAGTCGGGGTGAATGAGTGGGGCGACTGAAGTTCTCATTGATATCACGGGCTGCAGCGGCTGCAAAAACCAGGCATTCAAGCAATGAGTTACTTGCCATCCTGTTTGCGCCATGTAAACCGGTAAAGGCTGTTTCACCGGCTGCATAGAGTCCTTCGAGGTCAGTTTGACCGGATAAACCGGTTATGACACCACCACAGGTATAGTGAGCGGCAGGAACAACAGGGATCGGGTTACGGGTCATATCGTAACCAAATTCGAGACATTGTGAGTAAACGGTAGGGAAATGATGCTTGATGAAGTCAGCAGGCTTATGGCTGATATCGAGAAAGAGACACTCGACACCGAGGCGTTTCATTTCATGGTCTATTGCGCGGGCAACGATATCGCGAGGTGCCAGTTCTTCACGTGAATCAAAGTGTTGCATGAAGCGGCTGCCATCCGGGAGTAACAAGCGTGCACCTTCGCCGCGTAATGCTTCTGTTACCAGAAATGATTTGGCATCAGGATGATAAAGGCAGGTAGGGTGAAACTGGTTGAACTCCATATTGGCAACCCGGCAGCCAGCTCGCCAGGCCATGGCTATGCCATCTCCGGTGGATGTGTCAGGGTTACTGGTATACAGGTATACTTTGCTTGCACCCCCGCTGGCCAGGACAACATTAGGGGCGTCAAAGACCTGAATATCATTAGTATTACGGTTTAAGACATAAGCGCCATAGCAGCGCTGTTGGTCAAAGTTAAGTTTTGCACCTGTAATCAGATCGATTGCCAGGTGGTTTTCGAAGATATGAATGTTGGGACATTTTTTTATTTGTTGCTCGAGCGTATTTTCAATAGCTCGACCCGTGGCATCAGCTGCATGAATGATGCGACGATGGCTATGACCGCCTTCACGGGTCAGGTGATAGCCTTGTTCCGGGTGTGTGTCGTCAAGAAAGGTAAAAGGGACATGTTCATTAATTAACCATTGAATAGCTTCTGGCCCATGTTCAACACAAAAACGAACCGCATCCTGATCACATAAACCTGCCCCGGCGTTCAGTGTGTCCTGGATATGAGCATCAAGGGTATCATCAGGATCCATCACTGAAGCAATTCCGCCCTGAGCATACAGACTGGAGCCTTCCGAGAGCCGTGTTTTAGATAAAATGGCGACTTTTAAATGAGAATCGAGCCTCAGTGCAAGACTCAGGCCCGCGGCACCGCTTCCAATAATTAATACATCAAATTTCTGATAATCGCTCATCCCGAATATATTGCCCACTGTAAGGCCATAATTCAACTTATTGTTAAATGATTCCAAATAGTTGAGAATAGATAAGGATGTCTATTCAAAAAAACATGGCGGCAGTTGAAAAAGTATTTTTGCCCACAGGAAAAATTATTGGATCAATGAACCAGAGTTTCCCTAAATATTTGATTTTAACGTCGAACTTAACACTTTTCAGGCTGTCTATTAAAACAGTGGTGTTCGTACCTGGCTGTTTGATGCAAGAGGAAGGCTCTAATGGCCAGTAAGAATATAGACCTGGAGCTAGTCAGGCGTGTACAGAATGGTGACAAGAAAGCATTTGATATTCTTGTTCTGAAATATCAGAACAAAATCATCAGTCTGGTAGGTCGATTTGTACGTGACCCGCATGAGGCGCAGGACGTGTCACAGGAAGCATTCATAAAGGCATATCGAGCACTGGGACGTTTTCGGGGTGATAGCGCATTTTATACATGGCTGTACAGAATTGCGATAAACACCGCAAAAAACTATCTGGTTGCACAAAACCGTCGTCCACCGGGTGACGATATAGATGCACAAGAAGCGGAGCAATTTATGGATACAGGTTTATTACGTGAAAACGCAACTCCGGAAAGATTACTTTTGACCGATGAAATACAAACAACTATCAAGCAGGCTATTGAGGAGTTACCCCAGGATTTGCGGACAGCAATTACCCTGCGAGAGCTGGAAGGCATGAGTTATGAAGGGATAGCGATGGCGATGGATTGTCCGGTGGGAACGGTACGCTCCCGTATATTCAGGGCGCGAGAAGCAATAGATACCAGGCTGAAACCGCTACTTTAAATTAATTCAGGGACGTCATGATCAGAAAAAGTGTGGGTGTTAATGGTGTAATCACCCGAGGGCAGCAATAATGAATGATAAAATCACAGAACAGATATCCGCATTACTGGATGATGAAATTGAAGAGCATGAGCAAGAATTGCTTTTAAAACGCTTGATGCAAAACCCTGAACTGCAAGATACATTTTCGCGTTACCAATTAATCGGCGATTCACTGCGAGGCGAATCAAATGCGTCCAGTATTGCACAATCAGTCAGTCAACAAATCCTGAGTGAAGAGGCACATACTCAGGAAGAACTGAACAGTAGTATACGCATGACAATGCTTAAGCCTGTAGCAGGTTTAGCGATAGCCGCTTCAGTCGCAGCAATGGCTGTTGTAGGTGTTCAGAATTTGGGACAGAATACGGATACAGGAATGACCCCTTCTCTTGTTGCACAAACTCAACCTGCCGCAAATCTACGTCGGGTAGGTACGCACTGGAATATCAGTCAGCCTGAAACGGAAATGCGTTTGAATGGTTATCTGGTTAATCACAGTGAGTATACTTCAAGTATTAACCTGCAAGGAATGATCAATTACGCACGCATTGCAGGCTATGATTCAAAATGATTAAAGTGTTTCGTGTTTATATATTGAGCTTGCTACTTTTTCTGATGGCTGGCCCGGTTTTTGCCAGTCAAACAGATAAGGCCGCCAAAATTTGGCTGGAAAGAATGACAACGGCACTTAAAACACTAAACTACGAAGGGGTCTTTGTTTATATCCACGGCAAGCAGATGGAAACAATGCGTATTTTTCATAGCCAGGAAAACGGTATTGAAAAAGAACGTTTGGTTTCACTTGCAGGTGCTGCACGAGAAATTATCAGGAATAATGACAGTCTGATTTGTATTTTACCTGACAGTAAATCAGTTGTTGTTGAAAAAAGTAGGCCAAAAAATTACCTGCCAGTTGGTTTGCAGCGTGTTACGCGTGATTTAAGCAAGTATTATCATTTTCATGTTCTAGGTAATGACAGAATGACAGGTCGGGATGCTGTTGTGATAGAAGTCAGCCCTAAAGACGCTTATCGGTATGGCTATCATTTATGGATTGATAAAAAAACAGGTATGTTGCTTAAATCGGATCTTGTCGATGAGAAAGGCGATGCGATAGAGCAGATCATGTTTACCCAGCTTACCATTTTAAAATCGATTCCTGCATCCAGGCTTGAAGCGACTATTGATTCCAGTGGTTATAAATTATTTCGACAGAAATCCGATATGGCATCCGATTTAAAACAAAATACCAGTGGTAAAGCCTGGAAAGTAATTCGTTTACCTGCAGGCTACATGAAAGGAATGCAGGTTAAACACGGACTGCCTACCAGCCATAAAGCAGTTGAGCATTTGATGTATACAGATGGCATTTCTTCTGTCTCTGTATATATAGAGAAAATGACACGGTCTTCCCGAATGATGAAAGGATTTTCCAAAATTGGTGCTGTTAATGCCTACACAACAGCGATTGCAGGATATTTTGTTACGGTCGTCGGTGAGGTTCCCAGAGCTGCTGTTAAACTGATCGGTGATCATGTTCGCTATCAACCCTGATTATGATTGAAGAACAAGCTACCGTAGTTGAGACCAGTGAACAGCTCGCATGGATTGAAACATCCTCTTCAGGCGCGTGTGGTCATTGTTCTGCAAAACAGGGTTGCGGGACGGCCACTTTGCAAAAATGGTTCAATCGTCATCCTAACCGTTTGCAGGTTGAAAATGCTTGTCAGGCAAGTGCCGGTGATCAGGTGATTGTCGGTATTCCTGAGCATGCACTGCTGAAAGGTTCATTCCTGATTTACATGCTGCCGGTGCTGGTGCTGATTCTTGGTGCCATGCTGGGTGCCTGGCTGTTTCAGTTGTATGGTTGGTGGAGCAGAGATGCCTTGAGTATCATTTTTGGTCTTACAGGTCTGTTTTCCAGTTTTCTGTTATTGAGAGCCTATATCAGCGGTCGTACAGCAGGCAAAGACTGGCAGCCAGTGATGCTTCGTCTGGCTCCGCAGTATCCCTTTGAAAGTACTGTTAAATCCCGAATTTAGCTGTCACAATTATCAGGGTTCCCAGGCAGTATCATGAACTCATATCCTGCATGCAGAATAATCAGAGGCTCCCTAGATTGCGGAGGTCTTTCCACGCTATAATGCCGCTTCGCCTGATGATGGCCATATTTCATATGCAATATGCTGTGAATGCCTGAGAGTTCAGTTAGCATGCTACAAACATTTCGGATTTATAGCCGTTTTGGCTGCCATCTGTGTGAGGAAATGCTTGAGCACCTCATGCTGCTGCAATCCAGTCATGATTTTGAGACTGAAGTGATCGAGATAAACGGTAAGCCAGATCTGGAAGACAGGTACGGTAGCAAGGTTCCGGTATTGGAATTGAACGGTGAGGAGGTGTGTCATTATTTCCTTGATGTAGAACGGTTTTGTAAGTTATTGCAAAGGCCATAAAAAAAGATCATTTATGCAGTTTATTAGAAATTTCTCCATTATTGCCCATATTGACCATGGTAAATCTACATTAGCCGATCGCTTTATTCAGGTGTGTGGTGGCTTGACTCAACGTGAAATGCAGGCACAAGTGCTGGATTCAATGGATATTGAACGAGAGCGTGGTATTACCATAAAGGCGCAATGTGTTTCACTGGACTATAAATCAAAAGATGGAGAAACATACCACCTTAATTTTATTGATACGCCAGGGCATGTTGACTTTTCGTATGAGGTATCCCGCTCATTAGCCGCCTGTGAAGGGGCGTTACTTGTTGTGGATGCTTCTCAGGGTGTTGAAGCACAGAGTGTAGCCAATTGTTACACGGCAATCGATCTGGGGCTTGAAGTTGTGCCGGTGTTAAATAAAATTGATCTGCCTTCTGCAGATCCCGATAGAGTTAAAAAAGAAATTGAAGAAATTATCGGCATAGAAGCAGATGATGCAGTAGAAGCCAGTGCTAAAACCGGACTGGGTATAGAAGATGTACTGGAAGTACTGGTTAAAAGAATACCGCCACCTGAAGGTGATCCTGAAAAACCTTTGCAAGCGCTTATTATTGACTCCTGGTTTGATAACTTTGTAGGGGTTATATCCCTGGTTCGTATTATCAATGGGACACTTAACAGAAAACAAAAAATAAAAGTCATGTCGACAGGTCTTTCTTATCAGGTTGATCATTTAGGTAAATTCACCCCCAAACGTACTGATAAAGAATCACTTTCTGCAGGTGATGTTGGTTTTATTATAGCGGGTATCAAGGAAGTTGATGGGGCCCCGGTGGGTGACACACTGACATTATTGAATAACCCGGCATCGGAAGCATTGCCTGACTTTCAGAAGGTTCAGCCACGAGTCTTTGCAGGTTTGTTTCCGGTTAGCTCAGATGACTATGAAGATTTTCGTGAAGCACTGAAAAAATTACGTCTTAATGACTCAGCGTTACAGTATGAACCTGAAACATCAGACGCATTAGGATTTGGTTTTCGTATTGGCTTTTTGGGCATGCTGCATATGGAAATTGTGCAGGAACGTCTGGAGCGCGAATATGATCTTGATTTAATCACAACAGCACCTACAGTTGTTTACGAAGTACTTACCCGAAAAGGTGAATTGATTAAAATAGATAACCCGTCAAGTTTGCCACCGGTTAATCAAATCGAGGAAATACGTGAGCCAATTATACAGGCTAATATATTGCTACCACAGGAATATGTTGGCGCTGTCATTACCTTGTGCATTGAAAAGCGAGGTGTACAAAAAAATATTCAGTACCTGGGTAATCAGGTTTCCATTGTCTATGAAATGCCAATGAGTGAAGTAGTGCTTGATTTCTTTGACCGATTGAAATCGGTTAGCCGGGGTTATGCATCGTTCGATTATCATTTCCTCAGGTTTCAGGAAGCTCCTCTTGTCAAGATAGATATTCTGATAAATGGTGAAAAGGTAGATGCATTAGCCTTGATTATTCATCAGGAACATAGTATCCGCCGCGGACGTGAATTAGCTGAAAAGATGCGCGAAATCATTCCAAGGCAAATGTTTGATGTTGCAATTCAGGCCGTTATTGGTGTGCAGATTATAGCGCGCACAACAGTAAAGGCATTACGAAAGAATGTGACAGCGAAATGCTATGGTGGAGATATTTCGCGTAAAAAGAAATTGCTTGAAAAACAGAAGGCCGGTAAAAAACGTATGAAACAAGTGGGAAGAGTTGAGATTCCACAAGAGGCCTTTTTGGCAGTATTGCGTACTGGCGATAAATAATAAACCTGAGTGTGTAGATAATATAACGAGATAATTATGAACTTTGATTTTCCTACCATTTTATTTTTAGCATCATTAGTTACCGGTTTAGTGTGGTTGGCAGATGTTTTGATCTGGAAACCTAAGCGAGATCAGGATAAAAAGGAACCCGTGCTGGTAGAGTATGCCCGATCCTTCTTTCCAATTATTTTGATTGTATTATTACTGCGTTCATTCCTGTTTGAACCCTTTCGTATTCCATCAGGCTCTATGATGCCAACATTACTGGATGGTGACTTTATCCTGGTTAATAAATACGCATATGGAATAAGGTTACCCGTTATTAATAAAAAGATTATTGAGGTCAATCAGCCCAAGAGAGGTGACGTCGTAGTTTTCAGATATCCTGTAGATCCTACTACCGACTATATTAAGCGTCTGGTGGGTTTGCCTGGTGATCGTATTGAATATATCCGGAAAGTGCTCTATATCAATGGTAAGCCACTTGAATACAAGAATGAAGATATCTATGTGGGCAAAGGTACAGGTGCGAGTTATACAGGCACACGTGTACGTGAAGAAAATATGGGTACGATGAAACACAAGATCCTGGTAAGAGAAGGATCAATGAATGCTTCATATAGTTGTATGAAAAATGGAACCCTGTTTATTGTTCCACCAGGGCATTACTTTATGATGGGTGATAATAGAGATTATAGTAATGATAGTCGTTTTTGGTGTGCGGTTCCGGATAAGAATCTGGTAGGAAAAGCTTTCATGATCTGGATGCACTGGGGTGCTGACGGGCTGGATGGTTCACGTATTGGTAACAGTATAAAATAAATAACAGGAGATACTGGAGATGATAAAAAAACAAGCGGGTATGACGGGTACAGGATGGTTAACTGTATTGGGATTGATTGGTTTTTTTGTTTATATTGGCCTGACGATACTGCCAATTCAGATTGAAGCCTATAAAGTACGCTCAGCCCTGGAAAACCTGAATCAGGTTCCGAATATAACCAAGATGTCGAAAAATGAAATAGTCAAACAATTACAAGGTCAGTTTGATATTGATGATATCACCCATGTTACAAAAGATAATATTTTTATTGATAAGAGTAAAGGTGTATTGACGATCAGAATCGAGTATGAAATCCGTACGAAAATGATAAAGCCTTTTGATATTGTCGGTGTTTTTAAAGAAAAAGTTAAGGTCATCCAGCATTGAGGAAGCCCGCAGGAAAACTGGGTCAGAAAATTGGTTATACATTCAGGGAAGAAGGATATCTGCAGACTGCATTAACGCACCGGAGTGCTGCAAAGAAAAACAATGAGCGCCTTGAATTTCTGGGTGATAGTATTCTTAGTCTTGTTATTTCTGAATACTTGTTTAACAGATACCCGACTGCGCAGGAAGGTGAGTTAAGCAGGTTGAGATCAAGCCTTGTAAAAGGTGACAAGCTTGCTGAACTAGCTCAGCACCTGGACCTGGGTGATTATCTGATTCTGGGGTCGGGTGAAATGAAAAGCGGTGGTTTTCGTCGAAATTCAATTCTGGCAGATACACTTGAAGCTATTTTTGGTGCTATTTTCCTTGATTCAGATTTTGATAGCTGCAAAAAAATAATATTGTCTATCTATCAGGACGCCTTTAAAAACATTCCTGACATTGCAAAGACCAAAGACCCAAAAACAAGGTTACAGGAATATCTTCAATCCAGAAAACTGGCTCTACCGGAGTATCAGGTCATAGATGTTGTTGGTGATCCTCATGAGCAAACTTTTACGGTGACATGTCGTGTCAGCTGCCTGGATGACTCTGTTCAGGGTGAAGGTGCCAGCCGGCGCAAGGCTGAACAAAAAGCGGCATCGCTTATACTGAGTGAATTGCAAAATGACTGATAAAATAGAAAAATGTGGTTTCATAGCCATTGTAGGACGTCCTAATGTGGGTAAGTCTACGTTAATGAATAAATTACTGGGTCAGAAGATAAGCATTACATCACGTAAACCACAGACCACCCGACATCGTATTCTCGGTATAAAAACAGAATCAGGTGTACAAGCCGTATATGTCGATACACCCGGGATGCACCTGGGTGCTGCATCTGCTATGAACCGCTACATGAATCGTGCAGCAAATTCGGTTTTAAATGATGTCGATTTGATTTTATTTGTTGTTGATTTTCATAAATGGTCTGATGAAGATCAGAATGTTCTGGATAAATTGGCCAGAGAGAAAGTTCCCGTTGTTTTGGTTATTAATAAAGTAGATTCACTAAAAGATAAAGAAAAGCTGTTACCTTTGCTTGATGATTTTAGTAAAAAAATGGAATTTACAGAAATGGTTCCTGTTTCTGCCAAGCGAGGTAATAACCTTGAAGAGCTTGAGAAGATAGTTGAACGATTTATGCCGATGAGCGGCCCGCTTTTTCCGGAAGAACAGGTGACGGATAAAAGTGAACGCTTTGTTGCATCTGAAATCATCCGTGAAAAACTGATGCGAAGACTGCAACAAGAGTTACCATATTCACTTACGGTGGAAATTGAACAATTCAAGACAGACAAGGGAATACTGCATATAGATGCAGTTATTTGGGTTGAACGTGATAGTCAAAAGCGTATTGTGATAGGAAAGTCTGGCAGTGTACTGAAAGAAATAGGGCGTAGCGCACGTATTGATATGGAAAATCTGTTTGAACATAAGGTTAATCTGGGGTTGTGGGTTAAAGTTAAAGAAGGTTGGTCAGACAACGTAAATTTAATGAAAAAACTGGGTTACGATGAGTTGGATTAGGCGTAATGTCGAATGATCTTCAACATGCTTATGTGTTACATACCCGGCATTATAGAGAGAGCAGCGGACTAATCGACTTTATTACCCGGGATGAAGGTCGTATTACGTTATTGGCAAAAGGCTACAAGGCTGCGCGAAAATCTTCTGTGCGCTCATCGGTCCAGCCATTCAGAAAATTATCAATAAACTGGCGTGGGCGAGGTGAGCTGAAAGTACTTGCTGCCGTTGAAGAATCAGGTTTTCCGTTTATGCTGCAGGAAACAGCCTTGTTAAGTGGTTTCTATCTTAATGAATTAATGAGTCGTTTAATACCCATACAGGACCCACATCCAGAACTGTTTGAACTTTATGAAAATACACTTTTATCATTGAGTGTTAATAAAGTCCTCATAGAGCCATTATTAAGAAAGTTCGAAATCGAACTGTTAGAAATGCTGGGTTATGGTCTGGAGTTTTCACGGGCAGCCGATGGGGCTGATATAGATGAGGATGCTGTATACAATTATATAGCAGAGCAGGGCCCTGTACGGGTACTCAGGAAACTGGGTAATGGTGTTTATGTTAAAGGCACTACACTCGTTTCATTGGCGAACAAAGAATTTAATGACCCGGAAGTTGTACGGGAATCTAAACAATTAATGCGTTATATTCTTTCTCTTTATCTGGGCAATAAGCCGTTAAAGACACGAGCGCTATTTAATTATTTATAATGGAAAGCAATATGAGAAAAGACATTCTATTGGGCGTTAACATTGATCACGTAGCTACCATGCGTCAATCACGAGGTACGCGTTACCCTGATCCTGTGCAAGCAGCGTTTATTGCTGAGCAGTCAGGCGCTGATGCTATTACGATTCATTTGCGTGAAGATCGCCGTCATATCCATGATAAAGACGTTGAAATACTCAGGAAAACATTACAAACAAGAATGAATCTTGAAATGGCAGTGACGGAAGAAATGCTGACCATAGCAGAAAGAATAAAGCCGGAAGACTGCTGCCTGGTTCCTGAGAGAAGAGAGGAGTTAACAACTGAGGGTGGTCTTGATGTATGTGGTCAGTTTGATTCAGTTAAGGCAGCCTGTGCCCGACTTTCCAATGCAGGTATTCGTACTTCATTATTTATAGATGCAGATGAAAAACAGATAATGGCTGCTGCTGAAGCAGGGGCACCTGTTGTAGAAATTCATACAGGACACTTTGCAGATGCAGCTAATACAGATCAGTCTCAACGAGAATTTGATAAAATACTTAAAGCCGTAGAAAGCGGGGTTAAAGCAGGTTTGCAAGTGAATGCGGGTCATGGTTTGCATTATCATAATGTAAAACTGATCGCCTCTATTGAAGATATTGCAGAACTGAATATAGGGCACGCGATCATAGCACGAGCCATTTTTACCGGTCTGGATGAAGCCGTCAGGGAAATGAAGTCTCTGATGCGTGAAGCACGAGATTGATTAGCTGAATTTAATAAGTGACATTTTGTTCATATAGCTAATGTATCAGGCATGGCTATTTAACATCTCATCTATGGTACCCATTAGAATCGCGTAATGCTCAGGGATGAGTTGATCCTTGCCACGTTTGGCAGACTTTTCGAGTTGATTGGCGGCTTCTTTAATAGTTATGATGGCACAGCATGAAGCGGCGCCATGTAATTTATGTGTTTCTTCTTCCAGTTGACTGAGGTTATTGCTGGTATAGGCCTGAGTTAGATTATGCTTCATATTTGGCAGATCTTCGATAAACATGTTGTACAGTTCATTAGCAAGTTGTTGATTGCCGCCTGTAAAATCAGTGGCCTTGCTAGTGTTAACATCAGCCATTAAATGTTGAGTGTAACTACCGGTTATAGAATTTTTATTTCGTTGTTCGAGCGTTTTCTTATTAAAGCCCATAGACTTTATTTTTGCAGGAGGGACCCATTTAACAACGGTGTTCCAGATATCCTGTTCCTGAATAGGTTTAATCAGGCAATGATCAAGTCCGGAATTGATCAAGCGCTCTTTTTCGCCACGTACTGCATTTGCAGTCAGGGCTATAATTGGCGTATGCCTGTCATTTGGCTCAGAAGCATGAATCTGATTACAGGCATCAATACCATTCATTTCTGGCATATGTATATCCATAAAGATAAGATCAAAGTCATTTGTTAATGCCATTTCTACAGCTTCCAGACCATTAGTGGCTTCAAGGACGGTCGCCTGACTTTGTACCAGTAATGTTGTCACCAGTTTGCGATTAATGCGGTTATCATCGACGACCAGAACTTTTAGTGCAGATAAATTATATGGAGTAACTGCAATTTCTCGCGCATCATTTTTTACACTGACAGCCAGATTAAAGTGATGTGGTAATAATCCGCATAATGCCTGGTAGATATCATTCTTACGTGCGCTTTTTTGCAGGCATACATCGGCACCCAATTTAAAACAGGAGTCAAAGTGTACCTGATTATCGGAATTAATCAGTGTCATAAAGGCATAGTGATGCTCATCAATAATATTTTCCATTATTTGCTGAAGAGCGTCATGTTTAAGTTCCTGTTGACTTAATCCAAGAACGATAAACTGTACAGAATGTCCATCGTTGCGTGTTTGATTAACAATGCGCGAGACATCCTCAGGGCGACTGGTTTCAATGATATCCATATTCCAGAAGTGCAAGTGGTGAACAATGGCATTTCTCGCAGTATCATTCTTATCATAAATGAGGCAGCGCGTGCTCATCAGAGCATCTTGCGGTTGAATAATGAATCGTCCTGATTGTTTTATACATGGAAATTGAAAGCTGAAGGTTGAACCTATCGATAGCTTGCTGGCAAGGTCAATCGTTCCATTCATGGCTTCTGCTATTTTCTTGCTGATAACAAGACCAATTCCGGCTCCGCCAAATTCCCGTGTGATTGTTGTGTCTGCTTGTGAGAACGCGGTAAACAGTTTCTTCTGGTCTTTCAGATTCAGACCGATGCCAGTGTCCTGTATACTTATTCTGATTTTACATTCGTCAGTACCGGGAAGCTCCTCGTCGATCATGACGCGTAAAACAATTTGACCTTGCTGGGTAAATTTAATGGCGTTAGATAGCAGGTTGGAAATAACCTGACGTATTCTAACCGGGTCAGATATTATATTTTCAGGGGCATCATCATAAAAAATAAATAATATTTCCAGTCCTTTTGCATATGCAGCCGGAGACATGTAGGTAACAACATCTTCCAGAACATCACGCAAGTTAATTTCTGATGTCTCAACATGAAACTCACCGGATTCAAGTTTGGAAAAATCAAGAATATCATTTATGATAGCTAACAGGCTGGTCGCAGAGGCTCTGATGGTATGTGTATACTCTACTTGTTCATTGGTTAGCTTGCTTTTTAAGAGTAAGTTGGCAAAACCAATTATACCATTCATAGGTGTTCGAATTTCATGACTCATATTTGCCATAAAGTCTGATTTGATACGCACAGCATCTTCAGCTTTCTGGTTTGACAGGGTTAATTCAATATTTTTGACTTCAATTTCATGCATAGACTCCTGTAGCTGCTCTGTACCGGATTCTATTTTTAATTGCATGTCGTTCTGAATGTCTTCCAGAACAGCAGACATGTTATTTATATCTTTTTCAAGCTGCCCGATTTCGTCATTTGAGTTACTTTCTATTTGCTTGTTAAATTGACCCTGGCTGATATTATGTATGGCTTCTTTCAGTCGGCTGACGGATTTTATAATTGATCGGTGTATTAACAGGCCTGTGAGCAAGCTAATAAGTATGCCCAGCGTTGTAGCTATAAAAGCATTTTTGAATAAGGTATTTCGTTTAGAGACTAAATGCTGAGTTGAAAAATAACTGGTTACTGTTCCAAGAATCATATTTCGTCGGTGACTGGATGTTGCTTCACCGGGTACAAATACATCATCCAGTAAGGGTGATCGTTGAATATTTGTTTGTACTTTAAAGTAATTGTCTTTGGGTAATTGTCCAAATTGTTGTACGGGATTTCTGGCGTCATTTCGATTAATGATAATAGTGACTATATGGTTTTGATTAAGATGGTTGTTAATTTTGGTTCTGATACGTTTTTGATCATCAAACAGGACAGCGTTGCTTAGTTCACTCGCCAGAACGTCAGTGAGTGTACGAGAGCTTAGTTGAAAAGCCTGTTTGATGTCGTTGAGGTGATAACTGACCAGGGAAATTGAAACAATAAGAGCAATGACCAGAGCAGGGACTATGGATGCCAGTAGAATTTTTGTACGAAAACTCAGGTTCTTCATGGAGGTGTCCGTTTTTATCTGATTTCCTGTATCTGCCTGTTTCCGCAGCACTGTAATTATAGTAACATACTGAATAATAATGATAAATTCTTTAACGGAAATTTTATCACCTGCATCAGGCTTAATGATGGAAAATATCAATGAATAACAGTACTTACCCAACAATTGAGAGCTTTATCGGCAATACACCGCTTGTACGGTTGCAACGTTTGCCCGGTGACACCAGCAACACAGTACTGGTTAAACTTGAGGGAAATAACCCGGCAGGTTCTGTTAAAGATCGTCCTGCAATCAGCATGATTCAACATGCAGAGCAGCGAGGCCAGATCAGGCCGGGTGATACATTGATAGAGGCGACCAGTGGTAATACCGGTATTGCGCTCGCAATGGCAGCTGCTATCAAGGGTTATCATATGTTGCTTGTTATGCCTGAGCATATGAGTGTTGAACGTATTGCACTGATGAAAGCATATGGCGCGGAAATAGTATTAACACCAAAAGCAGGAAGCATGGAAGCTGCTATTGATAAATCGCGTGAGCTGGAAGCAAAAGGTGAAGGCATTATCCTCGACCAGTTTTCTAATCAGGATAATCCGTTAGCGCATTTTGAGGGTACAGGCCCGGAAATATGGCGTGATACACACGGTGAGGTATCACATTTTGTCAGTGCAATGGGTACAACCGGCACCATCATGGGGAATTCCCGTTATTTGAAAGAACAAAATCCGGCTGTTCAGATTATTGGTGTTCAGCCAACAGAAGGTTCATCTATTCCTGGTATCCGGCGCTGGCCAGAAGCCTACTTGCCAGAAATATATGATGCCAGTCGTGTTGACAGAATTATGGATGTGACCCAGCAAGAAGCAGAAGATATGACCCGTGCACTTGCTGCTAAAGAAGGAATTTTCGCGGGTATTTCATCTGGTGGAGCGGTTGCCGCCGCTTTGAAATTGTCTCAGGAACTTGAGAATGCGGTTATCGTCAGTATTATTTGTGATCGTGGTGATCGTTATTTATCGACAGGTGTTTTTCCTGACTAACAAAAGAAAAAAATTATTATGATGAATGTTTTTGTATTTGATATTGAGACTATCCCTGATGTTGAAACAGGGCGGCGCCTGATGGATCTGGAAGGGCTGGATGATCATGATGTTGGCAATATTATGTTGCAGCAACGCCGTCAGGAAACAGGTGGATCAGAGTTTTTGCGTCATCACTTACATAAGGTAGTCGCAATATCGGTCGTACTTCGCAGTCAGGATAAAGTTAAAGTCTGGTCTCTTGGTGAAAAGGATGCATCAGAAAAAGAGCTGGTGCAGCGGTTTTTTGATGGTATCGACCGATTTGTGCCGACAATAGTTTCATGGAATGGTAGCGGTTTTGATTTGCCGGTCTTACATTACAGAGCCATGTTGCACGGTATTACTGCGGCCAGGTATTGGGATACAGGTGAAGATGATCGTGATTTCAAATGGAATAATTACATTAGCCGTTATCATAGCCGACATACGGACCTGATGGATTTGATTGCATCCTATCAGCCTCGCGCAGCAGCTCCACTTGATCAAATAGCCAGTATGTTAGGCTTTCCGGGCAAAATGGGTATGAGTGGTGCCAAGGTCTGGGATAATTATCAGGCAGGCGATATAGAAGGTATTCGTAATTATTGTGAAACAGATGTGCTCAATACGTATCTGGTTTATTTACGCTTTGAACTGATGCGGGGTCATGTAACACCAGAACAATATGAGCATGAGTGTGATTTACTTAAAGACAGTCTGGGTTCTGAAAACAAGGAACATCTAAGTGAATTTCTTAACGTATGGCAGCAAGGAAGCCATCAATAATGGCCAGAAGAAGAGGGCGTCGCAAATCAGCAAAATTATCAGCTGGTCCTGTCGAAGTTAAGATCGAATCGTTATCACACGAAGGCCGGGGCATCTGTCATGTCGATGACAAGGTTGTCTTTGTTAGCGGTGCTCTGGCAGGTGAGCAGTTACGTTTCAAATATGTATCTACGCATCGGAATTTTGACGAAGGTGCCGTGGTTGAAATATTAACGGCTTCCCCTGATAGAGTAACACCAGAATGTGAGTTTTATGACCGTTGTGGTGGTTGTAGTCTGCAGCATATGAAATCAGAAAAACAAATTGAAATGAAGCAGGATGTTTTACTAAACCTGCTCTCTCGAACCAGTCAGTTGCAACCCGAGAAAATAATGGCGCCACTGATAGCTGAATACTGGGGTTATCGCACCAAGGCTCGACTGGGTGTGCGTGATGTCAAAAAGAAAGGCAGGGTGCTGGTTGGTTTTCGGGAAAAGCACAGTCCATATTTAGCAGATATGACACAGTGCGAAGTGCTTGATAAACGTGTCGGTCATAAGCTGGACGTTCTTAGTGATACTATCGGCCAGTTACACGCAAGTGATAAAATTGCGCAAATTGAGGTCGCTATCACCGAGCAGACGGTTGCACTTATTTTTCGTAATCTGGTTGAGCTTGATGAGCATGATCAGGATATTCTGATGAGGCTGGGGGAAACCGAAAACTTTCATATCTACCTCCAGCCTTCAGGCCCGGATAGTATTTTTCTGTTATATCCCAGGCAATCAGAACTCTACTACACATTGTCTGAGTATGACCTGAAACTAAATTTTCTGCCGAGTGATTTCACTCAGGTAAATATGAGTATTAATCAACAAATGATTGCTCAGGCGCTTGAGTTGTTGGCGCTTGATAAACAAGATAAGGTTCTGGATTTATTTTGCGGATTGGGTAACTTCACTTTGCCAATTGCTAAAACTGCAGCATCCGTTACCGGAGTCGAAGGTGATCAAGGGTTGATAGATCGTGCACATCAAAACGCAGACAATAATAACCTGACTAATATTGATTTTTACGTCCAGGATCTGACACAAGATCTTGCCGACCAGGTCTGGGCACAACAACAATACAGCAAAGTATTACTGGACCCGGCCCGTTCCGGGGCACTGGAAATGATGCCAGTTATCGCAGCCATGAAGCCTGAACGTATTGTCTATGTATCCTGTAACCCGGCTACCCTGGCAAGAGATGCCGGCGAACTGGTTCAACATGGTTATAAATTAGTCAGCACAGGTGTAATGGATATGTTTCCACATACCGCTCATGTGGAGTCGATGGCGTTATTTATTCGTACGTAATGTAGCCCTCTCCCTTTTGGGGAGAGGGTGCACCTTTAACAGAAGAATCAAGGCTCATCATTTTTCATATATATGTAAGTCAATGAGTCCAGGTTTTGGAAATTTTGGCCCCGGTAATTTTACATGAAGTTTGATGCCTAGCGCGCTGTTACTATCAACCCATATCTTACGATCACTACTGACCCAGTTCTTGTAGACATATAAATCTTTTTTTAACTTGACAGATATAACGCTGAAATTGTCTTTTTCAAACAGATTACCGCGTATCTTTACATTCGTGTTTATGGGTTGTCCTGCCTTGAAGTACAGGACAAAGCTTTTATTGGCAGGGGTGTTCTGGCCATAGGTAACAACCGGTATACCTTTCAGGTCACTCGGTTTTGGTGGTACTGAACAGGCGCATAGTAGTCCTGTTGTTATCAAAATCATCAAGAATTTCATTATCTATCTCCTTTTCTTAACCTTTACAGGCTGGAAATTATAGTTACTTTGGTATAAACTCTGAATTACAGAGTAAAGGTACTCTGTAATTCAGAGTTAGTCAAGGGAGGGGGCTATGGCTGCATCAAATGCGAGTCAACAGATAGAAGCTATACACGCAATGATGACGACGGGGCAACATAGTGTGCGTATTGAAACACATACATTAGTGCTCTGGGGTTTGACTGCCGCAGGTTTAATGCTTTTCGTTGGTGATATTTTTAAACGCGAATATTTTTCTGATCCGGTTACACGCGTTTTGAGTATGAATTTATTTATCGCAGCGATCTTAACGATAATCGGATTTATAGAAACCAGGATGACACGAAGTCGCCGTAATACACGCGACGAATCTTTATCATTTGTTCAAATTCAACTGAGCAAGGTCTGGTGGCTGATATTGGGTTTGATTGTGATTATCCATTTATCCATGCAGTTCTTTGGTGGTGGTTACATGCTGTACAGTCTGACGATGGCGTTGATGGGCATGGCACTTTATATTCAGGGGTTATTTTCACGTCAAATGTTGTCCTGGGCCGGGATTGGTATGATTCTGCTAGGTCTGATTACGCTGGCAATAAAATTACCTTTGCAGTTAATTGAATGGATAGCGATATTTTGTTTTGGAATTGGATGGCCATTGCTGGCATGGGCTATTAACCAAAAGACGATAAATACAAGTGTGTTTCATCGTTTTATTTTTACGTTAATATGGCTAAGTGTTATTTTAATCCCGGCATACACCGTAGCACTACTGGCATCAGTACCTGAAGACGATATTATCAGGACCAGAATGAGTTTGAATGAGTACATGAAGAAGGAAAAGGTGTCTGCACACAAACAAATTATAAGTTTACCTGAAGGGACAGTTATCCCGGTAAAGTTGAATATTAGTGGTGGTTTGGTTGAAGTATCAAAATCAGCTCCCCTTTTACTGACATTGAAAACAGAGACAGAAATAGAAGTAGATAAAGGGATACCAACGGGACGATTCAGGTTAAAAAACAAGGAATGGCAAGTATTTAAATATGACTTCCGTTTGCGTATAACCCGATTTATAAGTAGCCTGAAACCTGGTCGAGGCCCAGCTATCGGGGTTGATACCAGAATTACAGTCAAAGATTGAGAGATATTTATGGATGCACCTTCATTACCAGATCTGGATAATGTTCTACATCAGCCCGTAAGGACAAGAATAGCCGCGTACCTGACAACACGGGGTGCGGCAACGTTTAAAGAGTTGAAGCAGGAATTGAATATTACAGATGGAAATCTGGATGCGCATTTAAAAAAATTACTGGCAATAAAATACCTGGTATCTGAAAAACAGGCAGTACAGAAAGGCAGGCCACCAACACTTTATAAGCTCACACCAGAAGGTGCGCATGCATTTTCAGAGTATATAGAGACTCTTAAACGTATATTAAGTCCAATTTTTTCAAAAAATGAAAAATAATAAGCAATAAATCTATTTGTATCACTTGGGCTGCTCAGGAAAATCAACATAATGCCCAACCAGACGCATTTTATCTGCTTTTTCATCCGACATGAATGTGAACTTCTGAATGGTATAGCTTTTTTTGAAATAGATACGGTAAACAAGTACGGTCGTGGCGGTGCTGCGTGTACTGAAACCATGCTGTACACTTGAGGCTGTTATCTTGTGAGATTGATAGGTACCTAGTTTTTCACCTACTTTAGCCAGTGATTTTTGCCAGGCTGCCGGGCTAATACGTTCAAAGAAAATTTTGTCATAGTATTGAATTGAGTCGGCATATTTTTGTTCAGCCAGATCTTTTATCAGCTTTTCAGCAATGATCTGGGCACGTTGTTTGAAGACTTTATTGTCTGGTGTACTACATGCGCTGGTGAGTAAAACGACAGACACCAAAAGGATTAGGCTGATCGTGTCTGTATATGAAAAAAAACGCTTACGGCTTGCTGACTTCATTGATAACCTTCTATAGGGATAAACTATCTGGATATCATTAAAATATAGTCATTGAACTTTGTCCAGACATATACTGCTAAAATCATCTGTTTACGGTATGATTGGCTGGTCTTATATTTACACAGATGGTATACAAGCTAATGAAATTAATAGTAATTTTATTTATTACTTATGGCAATTGAAATAGAAAGAAAATTCTTGCTAAAGGACGATTCGTGGCGTTTATCTTCACCGCCAGGGACCCGTTTTTGTCAGGGCTATCTTACAGAGACGGGGCCGGGTTCTGTAAGAATCAGAATTGAGGGTGATAAGGCTAATATTAATATCAAGGGTGCAACGTTAGGCGTACGTCGCCATGAATACGAATATGCAATTCCGCTTTCTGAAGCTGAAGAAATGTTACAAAAGCTTTGCCTGAAGCCATTGATCGAAAAAACCCGATATCATTTAAAAACAAATGGGAAATTATGGGAAATCGATATTTTTGAAGGTGAAAATGCGGGTTTATGTGTTGCTGAAATTGAACTTGAGCATGAAGATGAAGTGTTTGATTACCCTGACTGGCTTGGTGATGAGGTCACCAGCGACACCCGCTACTACAATGTTTGTCTGGTAAAACATCCATTTAAGGACTGGCAATGAATAGAATAGCAAGGCAACTGATCATTTTTTGTTATTTTTTATTTTTGTCAATGTTGACGGCCTGTTCACAGCCCGGGAGTCAGGCAATTCGCTTTGGTCTGGCCAGTGCTCCTATCAGTCTTGATCCCCGTTTTGCAACAGATGCCAGTTCGGTCCGGATTAATCGACTTTTGTACCAACGTCTGGTTGATTTTGATGACCAGTATCGCCCGGTGCCATCACTGGCCAGCTGGAAAAAAATATCGGACACACATTATCGTTTTACGTTAAACAAAACCGCAAGAAAATTTACTAATGGTTATATGTTACAAGCGGCAGACGTGAAAGCGACCTACGATTTTATTCTGGATAAGTCCAATGCTTCTCCTCATCGTGGCTCATTAAATAAAATCAGCAGAATTGATGTGATAGACAATAAAACGATTGATTTTATATTAAATCAGTCTGACCCCCTTTTCCCTGGCTATCTTGTAATAGGTATTGTGCCTGAAAAGGCTATAAAACAAGGTCTCAGTCTGGACAAAAAACCACAGGGAAGCGGAGCATTTCGTTTTGTAAGCTGGTTGGGACAAGGCAGATTAAACATTGAGAGGAAAAGTGATAAACAACAAGTAGCGTTTTTACATGTTCAGGACCCGACTGTTCGTGTGTTGAAATTGATACGAGGGGAAGTGGATGTCATTCAGAATGATTTACCTGTAGAGCTGGTTCGTTATCTGACTAAAAAAAAGACATTGCAGACGAAGTACCTTGAAGGCAGTAATTTTACTTATCTGGGGTTTAATATGCAGCACCCTGATTTGAAAAAACGCCTGGTAAGGCAGGCTATCGCGCATGCCATCAATCGTAAGGAACTGGTACGTTATATGATGGAGAGTCAAACAAAACTGGCGACGGGTTTATTACCACCTTATCACTGGGCCGGTATACAAACAGAAAATCCTTACGACTATAATCCTGAAAAAGCACGTCGTTTACTGGCTCAGGCAGGATATTCTGCACGTCATCCATTAAAGCTGGAATATAAGACATCAGGTAACCCGTTACAAATCCGTATAGCGACTATTATTCAACAACAATTAAAAGATGCAGGTATTAAGTTAAAGCTCCGTAGTCTGGATTGGGCGACTGTTTATGGTGATATAAAATCGGGTCGCTTTCAGCTTTATTCATTGAGTTGGGTGGGTATAAAACTGCCCGATATATTTTATTATGTATTTCATAGTAAGTCTGTTCCTCCGGCTGGAGCGAACCGGGGTCGATATAATAATGTCAAAGTCGATAAGTTACTGGAGCTGGCAGACAAGGAAAGTGATATGCAGCAACGAATAGGTCATTATCAGCAGTTACAGGACCTGTTGTTAAAAGACCTGCCTTATATACCACTATGGTATAAAGCCAATGTGGCTATTATGTCATCGGACATAAAAGATTACCGGCTTGCAAAAGATGGTAATTATGATGGCCTTGAATTTATTCGCAAAGGCGGTTCATGATGATATCTTTTGTCTTAAGCCGATTGTTAAGCACTCTGGTGGTCGTCCTGGGTGTTATCTGTATGGTGTTTCTACTTATTCATTTTATACCGGGTGATCCGGTTGACATGATGCTGGGTGAAAGTGCCCAGGCAGTTGACCGGGAAGCATTACGTGAGGCATTAGGTTTGAATCGCCCGTTAGGCGCGCAGCTTTGGCAATATATAGTGGGTTTGTTTCAGGGGAACCTGGGAATGTCGTTACATCACCGGATACCCGTTAGTGATTTATTAGCCGAACGCTTGCCAGCCACCATCGAGCTTGCAGTGGCAGGATTACTGGTTTCTGTTTTAATTGCTTTTCCATTAGGTATTGTAGCTGCTTTAAAGAAAGGGCAGGCTATGGATAAAGTTTCGATGGCAGTTTCGATGATTGGTGTGTCGATACCTAATTTTTTATTTGGTCCTGTTTTGATACTGTTTTTTTCAATCTGGGCAGGCTGGTTTCCTGTCAGTGGTCGTGATGGCTGGAGCTCTCTGGTTTTGCCAGCGATGACGCTGGGTACAGCCTTGGCTGCGGTTCTGTCAAGAATGATACGCAGTACATTACTGGATGTTTTACAGGAAGACTATATTCGCACTGCACGTGCAAAAGGTTGTAGCCGGGTACAAGTAGTACTGCATCATGCGCTACGGAATGCAATGTTGCCTATCATCACATTGCTCGGGTTACAGCTGGGTGTTTTACTGGGTGGCGCAGTGATTACTGAAACGGTATTTTCCTGGCCGGGTATTGGCAAGCTGATGATTGATTCCATCAACAGCCGTGATTATCCGGTGGTTCAGGCATGTGTATTATTGATCAGTCTGAGTTATGTATTTGTGAATATGCTGACTGATCTTGCTTATGCCTGGTTAGATCCGCGCATACGTTTAGGGGATCGTTCATGATGCGCCGGGGTGTTTCTGTCTGGTTGGTATTACTGTGGCTGCTTACAGCTGTAGTGAGTCAGTTTGTGATGCTGGATATTACACATATGGATCTGGATAAAATACTGCAAGGCCCTGACATAAATAACTGGTTTGGCTATGATGATCTTGGCCGTTCAGTATTAAACCGCTTACTGGACGGCACCTGGACATCTTGCATTGTAGCTATAACAGTCATCAGTATTTCATTGGTTACCGGCACTTTAATTGGTACAGCAAGTGCGTATGCAGGTGGTTTTATTGATCTTGTTGTCGTGCGTATTATTGATATTTTTCTGGCTTTTCCGGGTATTTTGTTGGCTATTGCCCTGGCAGGTATCATGGGGGCGGGAGTTGAAAATGTTATCATTGCATTGTCGATAGTGGGTTGGGTAGGGTTTGCACGACTGGCGCGGGCGCAAACGCTCTCGGTTAAACATCGTGAGCATATAGTGGCAGCGCGTTCACTTGGGACAGGGCATCTTAAAATTATTGTAAGGCACATCATCCCGATGTTGACTACACCGTTACTTATTGAAGCAACATTCGGCATCGCATCGGTTATTATTGCAGAAGCTGGACTTTCATTTCTGGGTTTAGGTGTACAGGCACCTGATGCATCATGGGGGAGCATGATACGAGATGGCACACGTTACATGTTGGTTGCACCACATTTAGTATTAATACCAGGAGCTGCATTAATGATTGTTATTCTGTCGATTAATTTACTGGGTGATCGATTGCGTGACCATCTTGATATCAGATCACAATTAAGAAAGCAGGGAGAATGAAAATGTCTCTGGGCCCTATAATGGTTGATATTAAAGGATTGTCGTTAACGCAGGAAGAAAAGGAAATGTTGCAGCACCCATTGGTGGGTGGCGTTATTTTATTTACACGGAATTATGAGTCACTGCCACAGTTGCAAAAACTGGTGCGTGATATTCATCAAATAAGAAAGCCTCGTTTGATCATCGCAGTTGATCAGGAGGGTGGCAGAGTGCAACGTTTTCGTGAAGGTTTTACGCGTCTACCCTCTGCAGCCAGATTTGGTGAGTGCTATGAAAAAGACAGGAAGGCGGCATTACATTTAGCAGAAATAACCGGTTGGTTAATGTCGGCCGAATTGCTGGCAATTGGTATTGATATCAGTTTTGCACCTGTACTGGATCTTGATTATGGTGTCAGTAGTGTTATAGGAGACCGTGCATTTCACAAATCAGCGGAAAAAGTCGCGGATATCGCACATCATTATATGATGGGCATGCGACGAGCAGGTATGGCAGCGACAGGAAAACACTTTCCGGGCCATGGTGCTGTTCATGCTGATTCTCATCATGAACTACCGGTTGATGAACGATCTTTTTCGGATCTTGAATTTAAGGATTTGTTAGCATTTGAACGCATGATTCATTATGATGTTGCCGCGCTTATGATGGCTCATGTTGTATACCCTGAAGTTGATGCATTACCTGCCAGTTTTTCTTCTGCCTGGATAAAAAAAATCTTGCGCGAGCGAATGGACTTCCAGGGGGTTGTGTTTAGTGATGACTTGAGCATGGTCGGAGCAGAATGTATTGGCAGCTATTTACAGCGGGCAAAAAAAGCATTGGAAGCAGGTAGTGATATGGTGCTTGTTTGTAATTCACCAGAAGGACGAAATGAGGTATTGTCTGGTTTAACACATGATGATAATCCGGTAAGTCATTTGCGTTTGATCAGAATGCATGGTCATTTCAAAATGAATCTTGATCAGCTCCATAAGTCAGATGACTGGAAAGCAGCCGTAGAACAGGTTAACAGAATAGAGACAGCCCCTTTACTTGATATGGATATGGAATAATGAGTATTACAACAATATGGGAACAATCACTTAATTGGTTAAAAAATAGTGGTGACTGGGTACTGCAAGTTTTTATAGTTATATTTATTGCGCTCTTGATAAATTTTTTTATTAAGCGAGTACTTCGAAAATTACAACTTAAGCTGGAGCAGACTCATAATCCCTGGGATGATTCTCTGGTAGATGCCTTAAGCAGACCATTGTCTTTATTGATCTGGATTCTGGGTATTTCGTTTGCCGCTGATATTATTTATCTTAAAACCCAGGCGGTTATTTTTAGTGCTGTAGATCCTGTTCGTGATGTAGGTGTCGTATTTGTTATTACCTGGTTTCTACTGCGATTCACACATAAAGTTGAAGCTAATATCATTGCCTACGGTACAGAGAAAGATGAGGGAGTTGATGTTACAACAGTAGATGCGATTGCTAAACTGATTCGTGTTTCTATTATTATTACTTCTGCGTTGGTTGTTTTGCAGACATTGGGTTATAGCATTTCCGGAGTGTTGGCTTTTGGAGGTATTGGTGGTATTGCAGTTGGTTTTGCAGCCAAGGACTTGCTGGCAAATTTTTTTGGTGGATTAATGATCTATATGGACAGGCCGTTCAAGGTTGGTGACTGGATACGTTCACCAGATCGAAATATTGAAGGTACAGTAGAAGCCATTGGCTGGCGATTGACCAGAATACGTACTTTTGACAAGCGTCCGTTATATATACCTAATTCAACTTTTGCCAGTATTGCAGTTGAAAATCCTTCGCGAATGTCACATCGCAGAATCTATGAGACGATAGGAGTGCGCTATGAGGATGCATCGAAAATGCCTGTTATTCTGGATAAAGTAAAACAAATGCTGGTTGATCATAATGATATTGATAAAAACGAGACAATGATTGTGAATTTTAATAAATTTGCAGTTTCATCACTGGATTTTTTTATTTACACATTTACCCATACCACTAACTGGGTGAAATTTCATGAAGTAAAGCAGGATGTTTTGTTAAAAATACTGACTATCATTGAAAATGAAGGTGCAGAATGTGCATTTCCTACATCTACCTTGTATGTGCCGGATTCTGTTAATATCGACATGACTCGTGAAGTAAAAAACACTTAAAACCAGGTGCTGTTATGAAGATCACGCCAGAACAGGCTCAATCAGTCTACAATAATGCAAAATGTATCTACGATCAGCCTCGTCTTGAAAAAGCGCTGGATCAGATGGCTTTGGCTATAACTGAGGTATTGGGAAAATCAAATCCACTGATTATATCTGTTATGAATGGTGGTTTTGTTCCTGCAGGACATTTATTAACGCGACTGAACTTTCCACTGCAAGTAGATTATTTACATGCTACCCGTTACCGTGAGCAGTTAACGGGTTCGGGCCTGGACTGGATCGTATATCCACAGAATAGCCTTAAGGACAGGACGGTTTTGATTGTTGATGATATTCTGGATGAAGGCGTTACTTTAAAAAATATTATGGATTACTGTCATTCCCGGCAAGCAAAGAATGTATATAGCTGTGTGCTTGTTGAAAAAGATCATAACAGAAAATCAGGTTGTGAGCATGCAGATTTTGCAGGTCTTATTGTTGAAGATGCCTATGTTTTCGGGTTTGGTATGGACTATAAAGGCTATTTACGAAATGTACCTGGCATCTATGCTGTGCAGGATAATAAATGATTAAGCGTTACTAAGGAGATATTTATGGTTGATTTGGCGATCATTGGTGGCACAGGTCTGGATACTTTAAAAGGATTGACAATTACGCATCGGGAGATGGTGAATACTCCTTACGGGCAACCTTCGTCCCCGCTTACTTTTGGTGAAGTTTGTGGATACAGTGTTGTATTCCTTGCGCGTCATGGGAGTGCACATACAATCCCGCCTCATCTGGTAAACTATCGTGCTAATCTTTGGGCGCTGGCAGAAAGTGGTGTAAACAAGATCATTGCTGTTGCTGCAGTTGGTGGTATTCGTCAGGATATGTCACCCGGAAAAATTGTTTTTCCGAATCAGATTATTGACTACACGTGGTCACGTCAAAATACTTATTTTGAGGGGCATCAGGGAGTGAAGCATATTGATTTTACCTGGCCATATTGCGATGAGCTTCGTAAATTATTAATTGATGCAGCTAAAGATGCATCTCTTGATCCTGTGATTGATGGGACATATGCAGCTACGCAAGGACCAAGACTGGAAACAGCAGCAGAAATTATGCGACTGGCTAAAGATGGCTGCGATATTGTGGGTATGACAGGTATGCCTGAGGCAGCATTGGCACGTGAGCTTGAAATTTGTTATGCAAGTTGTGCGGTGGTTGCGAATTGGGCGGCTGGAAAAAGTGACACTGATATCAGTATGGAAATTATTGAGGAAAATCTAAAGGCAGGCATGCAATCTGTCAGGAAATTACTGGATCATGCGCTACCAAAGTTACTACAGGATCGCTAGGGTCAAGTGAGGCAGGTGTTTTACTTGTTCTCGACAATCTGTTTATAGGGTAACGCATAAATGAGAATGCCAAAGCTGGGACTGTCAATGTAGTGTAATTCACGGCTGCGCATACGACGGTGATCTTTGTAACGAAATTTATTTAATGTGATGCTTTCTGGCGTGTCGTCAAATGTAGTTGGGTTGTCATTGGGACGCCTGAACAAAAAGTCTGTCCATACATGCAAGTAACGGCCAATTGAAATAGAAATAGTACCTTCCAGTTCCGCTACATTCAATGGAATCATAGTGGGAGCTGGTGTGTCCTGATCAGGGTCTGATGATCCGGGAGTATCGTCAACACGCGGCGCTGGAATGACGGCAGGTGGATTGGTTTGTGATGACGTTGTGTTACCTGGGCCCGTATGATTCTGAGTGAGTGTAGCATCTGGTTCAGGCACCATAATAGTATATTCTTTTCCTATCTTGAAACTGACAGGAAAAGTCTTGTCTTTACTTTGCATGGTTTGTACCCAACCAGTATGTAATAACAGCTTTCGTCGCGACGAACGTTGTATGGCCTGCACTTCCTTCTTGAGAATAAGTTGATCTTTTTTTAGTAAAACAAAGTTTGTTGTGGAAGATGGATTATTTTCTTCTTTATCGGTCAGAAGAGCCAGCGCATTTTGATAATCAGGTAATCCAGGTTTATCTGGCCAGGATTCGCTTTCAGTATAACTATTGCTAGTGTATTTAAAGATAATAATTTCATATTGATACCATCTGGGGATATCTCCATATGAAGTAAGGCATGAAAAAAACAATGCGATAAAAAGTGTCAGGTTTTTAATATTCATATGTTATTGTATAGTTGCTTATGCATTCTGTTGTAATATATCAAGCAGTGTCTCAATGGCTCCAAATCTTTTGATATTATCCTCCAAAGACATTATAAAGCGAAGTTTATTTTTACCATCGAGTTTATAAGTGTCTGATTGTGTCTGGATAAGCTTGATGATATTTAACGGGTTAATGTTAGGCTCATCACAAAAGACCAGCCTGCCGCCGTGCTCACCGGCATCAATTTTACGAATACCCATTTGGGATGCCTTGATTTTTAATGTGGTGATTTGTATCAGATTTTTAAGTGCGTCTGGTAACAGCCCGAAACGATCAATAATTTCGACCTGAAGGTCTTTTAGTTCTTCTGCCCCCGGCGCACTTGAGATACGTTTATACAGAACCAGGCGACTATGAATATCCGGTAAATAATCTTCAGGAATCAGTGCTGGAATCTGTAGTTCGATTTCAGGTCCATGATCCAGGGGTTGGTCAAGATCTGTAATTTTACCTTCTTTCAATGCATTTACGGCTCTTTCCAGTAATTCACTGTAAAGAGTGAACCCGATTTCGTGAATCTGCCCACTTTGTCCTTCACCCAGTAGTTCGCCAGCCCCTCGTATTTCAAGGTCATGTGTTGCCAGCATAAATCCTGCCCCCAGATTTTCAAGAGACTCAATAGCCTCCAGGCGCTTTAGTGCATCAGCCGTAACGCTTTTTCGACAAGGTATCAAAAGATACGCGTAAGCCCGGTGATGTGATCGGCCAACACGTCCTCGCAACTGGTGGAGCTGAGCCAGCCCAAGTTTGTCCGCCCTGTTAATGACAATAGTATTGGCTGATGGAACATCTATACCACTTTCGATAATAGTTGTGCAGACCAGTATATTATATTTTTGATGATAAAAATCGAGCATAACCTGTTCAAGATCACGTTCCCGCATTTGTCCATGGGCGATTCCAATACGCGCATCAGGAACAAGGTCTGCAAGTTGTGCGGCCATTTTCTCAATGCTTGAAACATCATTGTGAAGAAAATAAACTTGCCCACCACGCTTGATTTCACGTAAGAAGGATTCGGTTAGCATGTTGCTATCCCATTCGGAAACAAATGTCTTTATAGCAACCCGTTCAGTCGGGGCAGTTGCAATAATTGACAAGTCCCGTAACCCTGAAAGTGACATATTCAATGTGCGTGGAATAGGTGTGGCTGTCAGGGTTAATATATCAACTTCGGATTTGAGACTTTTTAATTGTTCTTTCTGACGTACACCGAAGCGATGTTCTTCATCAATGACAAGTAGTCCGAGATTATCAAATTTGATGTTTTTCTGAATCAGTTTGTGAGTACCGATAATGATATCAATTTTACCATTCTCAACCTGTTTCAGTATTTGTTCCTGATCCTTATTGCTTCTGAAGCGTGACAGAACCTCAATGTTAAATGGCCAGTCTGCAAATCGGTCGAGAAAATTCTGATAATGCTGTTGAGCCAGTAAAGTTGTTGGTACCAGCACTGCAACCTGACGACCAGCTTGAACCGCAGTAAAACACGCGCGCATAGCAACTTCTGTTTTTCCAAAACCAACATCACCACAAACAACGCGATCCATGGGGTGTTCTGTTGCCATATCATGACTGATGGCTTCTATCGCGGACATCTGATCAGGAGTTTCTTCAAACGGAAATGCAGATGAAAACCTTGCAGATTCGATTTCATCAATTTCATAGGCATAGCCTTTGCGGGCGGCACGCCGTGCATAGATATCCAGCAGTTCAGCAGCAACATCGCGGGCTTTTTCTGCAGCCCGGCGCTTGGCTTTTTGCCAATGATCGCTGCCAAGTCTGTGTAAAGGTGCATTTTCCGGAGAAGCACCGGAGTAGCGACTGATTAAATGCAATGAGGCGACAGGCACATAAAGTTTATCACTGTCAGCATATTCCAGTGTCAGGAATTCAGTTTCTACATTGCCAATATTTAACTTCTGTAAACCGGCATACCTTCCTATGCCATGTTCTTCATGTACGACCGGATCACCCATATGCAGGTCAGTGAGGTTGCGGATTATATTTTCAGCTTCGGTTTTACTTTTATGGCGACGTCTTTTTTGTATGGCACGTGAGCCGAATATTTGTGATTCTGCAATAATTGCAAGTGAGGGGTTTTCGAGTATTAATCCCTGTTCCAGAGGGGCGACTGTAATAGCAAGTTTAATATCTGATTTATAGAAGTCGTGCCAGTGCGCTATGGTTTTAGGGTGAATAGATAATTTCCGCAGGATTTCTATTATAAGTTCACGTCGGCCGGTTGTTTCTGCAGCAACCAGAATTCGACCTTCGAACTGTTTAATAAATTGCAGTAGTGCGGCATGTGGTTCAACAGCATTATTCTGTATAAACAGTGGTGGAGGTGCGCTGGTGGCATAATTTACCGTCGCACTGTTTATCTCTTGTAAGTCTTTATGTTCAAACCACTGTAGCTGTGCGCGCGAAAATACAGATAAGGATTGTTGCAGCTTATCTGGTGCAATAAAGATTTCGTCGGGTGACAATATAGGTCGTTCAGTATCATGCCGTCGTGATTCATATCTGCTTTCTAATTGTTGCCATGCATTGGCAGATGCTTCTTTAGAACCTTCAATGCAGACAAGAAAAGTCGTTTTGGGCAGGTAATCCGTTAATGTTCTGGTTTGATCAAAAAATAGAGGCAAGTAGTATTCTAGCCCGCCGATGATATTTCCTTCACTGACTTCTCGATAAATCTGGCTACGCTGGGGGTCACCTTCAAAACGTTGGCGATAACGCTGGCGAAACTGACTGATCGCACTATCGTTAATTGGAAATTCGTAAGCAGGCAATAATCGTATTTGATCAACAGTGCTTATTGTTCTTTGTGTTTCAGGATCAAACGTACGAATGCTGTCTATTTCTTCATCAAACAGGTCAATGCGAAATGGATTATTCACTCCCATGGGGTACAAGTCTATAATTGAACCACGAATGGTATATTCACCGTGTTCCATGACCTGTGAAACATAACGGTAACCGGCCTGATTTAGTTGTTCACGCAGGTTATCAGATACGATCGTATCACTGTCATTAATAACCATTGTCGTAGACTGAATATATTCCAATGGTGCTAATCGTTGCATCAATGTAGTAATGGGGACAATCAGAACGCCGCGAGTGTAGTCAGGTAAGCGACTAAGTGTCTCCAGACGTTGTGAAACTATATCCTCGTGAGGTGAGAATAAATCATAAGGTAATGTCTCCCAGTCAGGGAAAGATAATATTGATATTTCAGGATTGCCTGATAAAAAGAATTTGAGTTCATGTTCCAGCTTGTTAGCCTGACTCATATCACTGGTGACAATCAGAATAAAACCATTGCAGGTTTGCGCACAGCTTGCCAGAAGTAGCCCGGGGCTACTGCCATACAGCCGTCCCCAGCTAATTTCTGAGTGAGCCTGATGAGGTAAAACAGGGGAGAGTGGAGAATGTTTTTGCACGTTAGCTTTCTGTATGTTGTTCTGCATTAAACAGCTATTTTCTCATAATAGTGGCAGGCCTGTCACGCACACACTACAGGAATAGTAACTATTTTATTCTTCAGGCGAGGTTTCAAATATACAAACGTCGAAGTTCAGGATCTGGCTGACTTTTTTCCCAGATATCATCAAATTGCTTTTCCAGTTCGCGAGTTTGCAGTGGGTCATGCATGCAGTATTTACCAGTGAAAAACAAGCCATTGTTCTTTTTCAGATATGCGTTGCAGTCCACCAGCAGTAGCGACGTTTCACTTTTCATGTCACGAGGTGGATTATGAAGAAAAATACTTGAGCTAAGTTTACGCGCCAGTTCAATCAATCGATGTCCTGACTTAACCGCTTTATTTGATTCACTGACCAGTATATGGATTCTACTATGTGGGTTTTTAGTTGCTATTCTGGTCAGAGTGCGTATGAAATCAGGCTGATCATAGACAGGGATTTCAAGATCAGGTGTCATGATGCGTACTAAACGATTAGCCTGACTGATGATTTGTAATGCAACATGACGATTATCATCACGGCTATCAAAACTGTGCTGGGTTCGATCCTGTGATACCTGATATTGCATGCGAAAGTGGGGGATTCCTGCATCCATAAATTCTTTACCATCAATAACAAAACCGAATGGGGTATAAAATTCAACTGCCTGAGCCTGGGCATCCAGAAAGGGTTGTTGTGATTTCAGGCGGCAAATATCGAGCAGGTTTTTTAATAATGCGCTGCCAATGCCTTTATGTCGCCAGTCAGGTAGAACAGCCATGCGTCCAATTTTTCCATTTTCGAGTAAGCGCGCAGTTCCAACAGGTTGTCCGTCATTATCGATTGCCAGCAGATGAGTGGCCATTTCATCTTCATCATCCCATTCAAGGTGCTCCGGTACAGATTGTTCAGCTATAAAGACCTGTTCGCGGATCAGACGTAACGCTGCTTCATCATCTAGCCAGCGGGTCTGCTGTATTTGATAGTTTGCTTTAGTGCTCAAAGTAATAATACCCATGGCGATAAAATTGAAATAATACGTCAATCAGTGGCTCAGCCATCTCTGTCTTAAATGCTATTTTTAATACAGAACAGATGTATTCGGGATTTATATCGTCTGAGAAAATAAAACTGTGATGAGCTGAATCAACATAAAAATCTATTGTAGTGTTGGAGCGAGTAAATAAAAAATGTAAGCGCGAGTCACGATATAGCCAATGTTGTTTCTTCCAGTGTTGCAGAAAGTTCTGTCTGGATAAAAGATTGTCAGGCGTGAGTGGTATAAAGTTTTCTTTGGATTCTGTCAGCAGGCTGCCTAACCAGTGTTTAATGACAGATTGAGGCTGTGAAAATTGACGGAGTACCAGTGATTTCAGAATCTCGATATCCTGTTCTTCAAGTTCGTGTGGATTTGTCTGGCGTGACCTGTTTGGGTCAGCATAACGTTGAGTTGAATTCAGTGTTTGAATGATATGATCGGTATAGCTGTGAACCAGATCATTAATGGATGGCGCACGAAATCCGACGGAGCATGTTATACATTCACCCAGAGCGACGCCATGATGCGCTACATCTGGTGGTAAATAAAGCATATCCCCGGGTTGCAGTGTCCAGTCCTGATCTGAAGAAAAGTCCTGCAGGATTTTTAAATCAATATCATTCAGAGTGGGTGATTGTTCTGAGTATTGGCTGCTAATGCTCCAGTGGCGTTGTCCTTGCGCCTGAATTAAAAAAACATCATAAGCATCAAGATGAGGGCCGACAGACCCCTGATCTGATGCATAGCTGATCATCAGATCGTCCAGACGCCATGCAGGTATGAAGTTAAAAATATCCAGAAGAGGGAGTAGTTCAGGCAGGTGCTTTTCTACATCCTGAACCAGTAGTGTCCAATGGGAAGTGGGTAGTTTGGTAAACGCTGCTTCAGTGAATGGGCCATGGCGTACTTCCCACGGCGTGGCGCCATCTTTTTCAAGAATCAGGCGTGACTCAATATCCATCTCACAGGCCAGACCCGCCAGCTCTTCGGCCGAGACGGGGCTATTAAATGCGTCAAAAGCTTTACGTATTAATAGCGGCTTCTTTTGCCAGTAATTAGCAAGAAAATCATCAATATCAAGATTGAGAGTTAAGGAGTTCATGCAGGAATAATAACGGAGATAGAAAAAAATTACCCGAACTGCAAATGCGGGGTATGCAGTCCGGGTCTGAGATTATAATAGCGAATATCCAGGGGAATATCGCGGGATATAAAGGATATTCGTATTACGTGGACTAATTATTCATTTTTTTGCAAAATAATACTGAGCACTGAGTCACACTATACTATATCTTCAGAGCCTGATCTTCTGCATTGCCAGTGTAGGTGTCTGGCGTGAGTTTCAATAATTCCTGTTTGGCCTCGTCCGGAATATCCAGAGTCTGAATAAAAGTTTGCATTCCTGCGCCATCCAGTTTTTTGCCACGTGTTAGTTCTTTTAGTTTTTCGTAAGGTTTTTCAATACCATAGCGACGCATCACAGTCTGGATCGGTTCGGCCAGAACTTCCCAGTTATTGTCAAGATCATCCAGTAATGCCTGGCTGTTGATTTCCAGTTTACTGATTCCACGCAAACAGGATTGATATGCAATCAGGCTATGGGCTATGCCAACTCCCAGATTACGCAGTACTGTTGAATCGGTCAGGTCACGCTGCCAGCGTGAAATGGGTAATTTTGCTGCCAGATGGCCGAGTATGGCATTGGCTATACCCAGATTGCCTTCAGCGTTTTCAAAATCAATCGGGTTAACCTTATGTGGCATGGTGGATGAGCCCACTTCGCCGGCAATGGTTTTTTGTTTGAAATAACCGATAGAGATATAGCCCCATACATCGCGGCTATAGTCGATAATGATGTTATTAAAGCGTGCCAGAGCATCAAAGAGCTCTGCAATGTAGTCATGGGGCTCAATCTGAATGGTATAAGGGTTCCACTCCAACCCCAGGCTGGTAACAAAATCTTCTGCAAAAGCTTGCCAGTCGATTTCCGGATATGCTGACAAGTGCGCATTGTAGTTGCCTACGGCACCGTTGATCTTGCCCAACATGGGTACAGCAACGATTTGAGCGTGCTGGCGCTTCAGGCGCGCAACTACGTTGGCCATTTCCTTACCCATGGTGGAAGGTGACGCGGGCTGCCCATGAGTACGGCATAGCATGGGCTGATCAGCCAGATCGTGTGCCAGCTTACTAATAGCATCGATCAGTTCATCCAGTAAGGGTAAAAGCGGGTGTTTACGCGCTTCATTGAGCATTAATGCATGTGACAGATTATTAATGTCTTCAGATGTACAGGCAAAATGAATAAATTCACTGATGGCTTCGAGTTCCTGATTGCCTTCAATTTTCTCTTTCAGGAAGTATTCGACTGCTTTCACATCATGATTTGTGGTGCGCTCAATATTCTTGACCCGTTGAGCGTCTTCTTCACTGAAGTTATCAGTAATAGCGTTTAGCAAGTTATTGGCATGTTCGCCCAGAGCAGGGACTTCCTTGATTTGTGGGTGTTTTGCCAATGCCTGTAACCAGCGAATTTCCACCAGAACCCGGTGATGAATCAGTCCAAATTCACTGAATATGGGTCTGAGGTCAGCGGTTTTATTACCGTATCGACCATCTACTGGTGATATCGCGGTGAGTGATGAAAGCTCCATTACTGCTCCTGTAGTCTGTTTTATGCGTGGCATTATACAGTAAATTTGCGCTGGTTTGTTTGCATACATAAAGCCGATTTAAATAGATAAAAATCACTTATAATACAATATTTTAAATAGCAATATTAATGTAATATATTGCTAATGTAATTCACTTGTTGTATTGTTTTATAATCCCGATAAACTCATCGCCGTATTTTTTAAGCTTCTGTTCGCCAATGCCAGGGATCAGTCGCATGTCTTGCAGGTTAACGGGTCTCTCGGCAGCCATCTTTTGTAGCGTGCTGTCATGGAAAATAATATAGGGGGGTACACCATTTTCCTGTGCGAGCTCAAGTCGATGTAAACGTAAATCTTCAAACAAGTCCTCATCTTCCGGATTCAGAGAAACAGTTGATTTCCCGGATCGTGTTTTCTCCTTCATCGCAGGTTTGGCCAGCTTACGTAGTTGCAAGCCGGTTTCACCTCGTAGTAATGGCCGGGCTGTTTCTGTTAATTTAAGCGCACCAAAGGCCTCTACGTCAGCATCCAGATAGCCACGCGAGATAAGCTGTCGGAATACGGCGCGCCATTCAACAGCGCTTAGCGTTTTTCCAATACCGAATGTGCTGAGTTTATCGTGATGATATTGTTTTATTCGATCATCTTCTTTACCCATTAATACGTCAATTAAATAATTAACACCGAAACGCTGCCCGGTTCGATAGACACAAGACAAGGCTTTTTGAGCAGCTTCAGTTCCATCCCATGTTTCCGGCGGATTATTACAATTGTCACAATTGCCACAGGGCTCTTTCAGCTCTTCATCAAAATAGGCCAGAATCGTTTGGCGTCTGCATGAGGTCAGCTCACAGAGTCCGAGCATGGCTTCCAGTTTCTGTTGCGCAATACGTTTGTATTGTTCACCTGCGTCTGAATCCTGCATCATTTGTCTCAGGCTGATAATGTCTTGCAGGCCATAAGCCATCCAGGCATTAGCGGCTTGTCCATCACGACCCGCACGACCTGTTTCCTGATAGTAGGCTTCAATGCTTTTTGGCAGATTTAAATGAGCAACAAAACGTACATCTGGTTTATCAATGCCCATACCAAAAGCGATGGTGGCTACAATAATGATATTATCTTCACGTAGAAAACGTTGTTGGTGATATTCACGAAGATCAGCTGGCAGGCCAGCGTGATAGGGCAGAGCAACACGCCCTTTATTACTGAGCCATTCGGCAGTAGCATCCACTTTTTTGCGAGACAGGCAATAAACAATACCTGCATCGCCCGGGTGTTCCTTCTCAAGAAAGCGCCATAAACGATCCCGGCTGTTTTGACCTTCACTGATCTGATACTGAATATTCGGGCGGTCAAAACTGTTAACAAATTGTATGGCGTCATGTAACTGAAGTTGGTCAATAATTTCCTGACGGGTACGTTTGTCGGCAGTGGCAGTTAGTGCAATTCGAGGAACATCAGGGAATCTCTGTTGTAGTATATACAGTTGTTGATATTCTTTGCGAAAGTCATGCCCCCATTGTGAAACGCAATGAGCCTCATCGATTGCGAATAAGGCAATGTCAATTTGCTGCAACATGTCCAGTGTATAATTCATTAGTAATCGCTCAGGTGCGACATAAAGCAGACTTATTTCCCCCCGCCTTAATGCCTGCTCAATTTCCTGTTGTGTTTTTTTATCCTGACTGGAATTTAAAAAGGCAGCGTTAATACCAAGTTGTTTAAGTGCAGAAACCTGATCTTGCATGAGTGCAATGAGTGGTGAAATAATAATAGCCGTGCCGGTACGGATCAGTGCCGGGATTTGGTAACAAAGTGACTTGCCACCCCCCGTTGGCATTAAAACCAGTGCGTCCTGTCCTTTTAACAGTGCTTCAATAATGGCTGACTGTGAATGACGAAATTCACTATAGCCAAAAGTATTGTCCAGTATTTCAAGCGCTTGTTGCATTTATTCGTTCCATAGATCCAGGCTTTAATGAATATACGATCCTTGTATATTTTGATATGGGTTATTATAACAATTCGTTGGTTAGACTAACAAAATTATTTTGAAGTGATACAGTTATTATAAGGTTGTTGAGCAAATAGAAACTCTACACATACAGCATCATATTGAAGGCATGATTTTGAATACACCCCAGGCATTATCTATCGAAGAAACATTTGCAGCACTTCAGACTTCCAAGCATGGTTTGTCGCATGCTGACGCTTTGATACGACTTCAAAAGTATGGGTTTAACGTTCTTCCTGAAGCATCACTACCCGGTATTGGAATGATATTCCTGCGACAATTTGCAAGCCCTCTCATTTATGTATTGCTTCTGGCCGCAATATTATCAGTCTTTATTCAGGAGTTGTCAGACGCAGGTTTTATAGCAGCTGTTCTCATTATAAACGGTATTATTGGTACGGTTCAGGAATATTCGGCACAGCGCGCAGCAACGGCCTTACACAATTTAGTCACCACGACCTGTCGAGTCGAAAGAGAAGGAGATAGTTATGAAATAAATGCAGAAGAACTTGTTCCGGGGGATGTTATTTTGATCGAGTCCGGTGACCGAATCCCGGCGGACATACGTCTTATAGGTAGTCATGACCTCGATATTGATGAATCCTTGCTTACAGGTGAGTCACAGGCGGTATATAAAAATGCGGAATTAGTTCTTGACGCGGATTGTGCACTGAGTGATCAGTTTAATATGGCTTTTGCCGGATCGCTGGTAGGGCGTGGTCGGGGTAGAGGCGTCGTCATTGGAACGGCACTCGCAACTGAACTGGGAAAAATAGCAGAGGCAATTCTGGCCAGGCCGACGACCAAGCCCCCACTGCTGATCAGAATGGAAGTATTTACTTCCCGTGTCGCTATGATAGTCGCTGTGCTGGCACTGATGATGGCGGGTATAGCGCTTTCCCGTGGTATGCCACTGACTGAAATATTTTTACTTACAGTTGCACTGGCAGTGTCGGCTATTCCGGAAGGGCTACCGGTCGCACTAACGGTAGCGCTTGCCATTGGAATGCGACGAATGGCACGACGCAATGTCATTGTTCGTAAGCTGGTTGCAGTAGAGGCTCTGGGTTCCTGTACATTTATTGCAACAGATAAAACCGGTACATTAACAGTGAATCAACTGACAGTACGTCGTATTGTTTTTCCTGATTTTACAGAATGGAATGTCACGGGTTCAGCTACTGAACCTGAAGGTGAAATTCTATCTCCACAAGGCACATCCTCGAAAAATGAGAAGGTGTTACTGGATCGATTATGCCGGGCAGCTGTACTGAATAATGATGGGCAGCTTAGTCGCAGAGATGCGGGTTGGACGCATCATGGTGACGCGGTGGATGTGGCGTTACTGATGATGGCTCATAAAGCGGGATTGATCAAAGCAGAAATAGTTGATATCTACCCTGAAATCTCCAGTATTCCATTTGAATCTGATCGATTATTTAGCGCTACATTGAATGCAGTTGACAATCATCAATATGCCTTTGTCAAAGGAGCATTAGAACGATTATTGCCAATGTGTACACATATGGCAGGTTTAGATAGCGACATTAATATAAATTCCGAGTTACTCGAAAAGCAGGCAAATGATTTAGCCAGTCAAGGCTACCGGGTAATTGCATTAGCTACCGGTGAAATTTCATTAGCAACAGGCGAAGTGTTTTCAGAAGAACATTTAAATGGTCTGACATTTGTTGGGCTGGTGGGTATGATCGATCCTTTACGTACTGAGGCAAAAACGGCCATAGCAACTTGCCGAAAAGCAGGTATAGAAGTGGCGATGATTACCGGTGATCATCCAGCGACGGCATTTGTGATTGCGCGGGAACTTGATCTGATTAAAAGTCAGCAACAAATCATAACTGGTCCTGAGCTGAAGCGCGCTATAGAAGATGGAACTATAGAGCAGCTTACTCGTGAAGCACGCGTGTTTGCCCGGGTAGAACCGCAGCAAAAACTGGATATCATTCAATCCTTACAACGAAACGGGCACTTTGTTGCAGTGAGTGGAGATGGAGCCAATGATGCGCCTGCGTTGCGTGCAGCTCATGTTGGTGTTGCAATGGGAAAGAGCGGGACAGATGTTGCAAGAGAAACTGCTGACCTCATTCTGACAGATGATAACTTTTCTTCTATTGTGGCAGGCGTTGAAGAAGGGCGTATCGCCTATTCAAATGTACGTAAAGTTGTTTTTTTACTTATTTCTACCGGCATGGCAGAGTTGGTGTTGTTTACGCTGGCGTTATTAGCAGGCTTACCGCTACCTTTACTTGCGGTTCAGTTGCTTTGGCTAAATCTGGTGACTAATGGTATACAGGATGTGGCATTAGCTTTTGAGCCCGCAGAAGGCGACGAATTAAAGCATCCACCCCGCTCACCCAAAGACAAAATTTTCAACAAGATAATGGTAGAGCGCGTCATTGTTGCCGCTATTGTTATTGGTACGTCTGCCTTTTTCCTTTTTCAATGGTTACTTGTTCGAGGTTACAGTGTTGATGAAGCACGAAATGGAACATTATTGCTGATGGTTCTGTTTGAAAATATCCATGTATTTAATTGTCGCTCAGAGACACTGTCAGTATTTAGGCAAAATCCGGTATCTAATCCGGTGCTCTTGCTGGGAACAATGGCTGCACAGCTGATTCATATTGGCGCCATGTACACGCCCTGGATTAGTGACGTATTACAGATTACTCCCGTATCTGCTCAGCATTGGCTGGAGTTACTGAGCATAGCTCTTATTATATTGGTAATTATGGAGTTACATAAAATTATCAGGCATAAATTTCAAAGCTAGTATATACAAGTGGTAACTGCAGTATTATATGTGGAGCAAATTAAATATTACGACTCATGTTCCTGATGACTGTATACGCTGGCACTCTTTTTTACATTCTGATAGTCGTTGTGCATCACTGACAGGATTAAGTTCTGTCATAGCAGAGCGGCAGCGTTGGATGGCTTCCTGATTTATTTTTTCATGATATGGAAAAATAGTATCGCCACCTTTTTTCTGATAGATGGCAACAAAGCTCCAGTCTTTCAGACAGTCACCTACATAAATCTCATTAAACCCGCCCATGTAACGCATGAGACGTTTAAAACTATCAGGGGTAAAAACATGTTTGTGTGTCGGGTCGAGTGCAATCGTATCGCAGTTGCGGTCGTCTGGCGTGACAATGCCCAGTAATCCTCCGGGTTTCAATATACGTTTCCATTCTTCAATAGCCTTGAGTGGGTCCTGAAAATGTTCGAGTACATGACGGTTAATAACAAAATCAAGTTCGTTGTTTTTAAACATAGTCATATCATCACCAGATGCGCAAATATCAGCAACGGAAGGAAGATCCTTTACGACGCCATGTTCCCCCGTTTTACCACCTTCCAGCAGGTCTACGCCGATAGCATCCGGGTGAGTTTTCCTGTGGCCGCAGCCAACTTCAATACCATGGCCATTACATAAGCAATGTAACGAAGCAGACTCAGGGTGTTCGTCAGGCATGATAAAAACCCTGACCAGACACTGTTGTTGTAGTTTTTCGGCCTCATCATCAGATTGATTAATATGAAAGGCAGTCCAGGTGGCTACCATAGCATCGGTATAACGGCATAATTCCTGATAAACCATGCCAAGTGTTTTCCATAAGTGCGTAGACTCAGGTTCCAGTGATACAAGTTCCTCCAGCAGTGCGCAGGCATCTGAATAATGTCCTTTACCCAGGTATGTCATTGCTTGTTGTAATAATTCCTGAGTAGTGTGTTGCGGTTTCAGGGAGGCTATCATGACTTAAATTCCTATAAATAAACTAATTGTCAGGCAAAAACATTAATCGCGGGCTGTCTACGAGAATGACGTAATTTTGAATTTCATAACGCATAGTGATTTAAATGCAAGTTCTATTCCATATAACGATTAGAGTCAGGGTCAAATTAACGCCGGGTTCAGTTATATCTAATAAATGTTTATAGCTGGTATTATAGGCAAATAACGACATACTATTGTTTTGATATTGGATAATAGTATCGGTTAAATTTATATTAGTAAAAACATTGAGAGTCAGAGATTGATAATGAAAATATGGGTAGATGCAGACGCATGTCCTGTCGTGATAAAAGAGATTCTTTTCAGGGCTGCACAGAGGACAAAGATACAGGTGACGCTGGTCGCTAATCAGTCAATACGTATCCCCAAGTCACGTTACATAAATACACTTCAGGTTTCCTCCGGGTTTGATGTGGCTGATGATGAGATCGTTAAACGGGTAGAACCAGGCGATCTGGTTATAACGGCAGATATTCCACTAGCCGCTGAAGTGATCGAAAAAGAAGGATTGGCACTGAACCCACGTGGTGAACTGTACACGGAAAGTAGCATTAAAGAGCGTCTGAACATCAGAGATTTTATGGACACCATGCGAGCAAGTGGGGTCAATACAGGTGGGCCACCCGCTTTGAGTCAGGGTGACCGGCAATCTTTTGCCAATCAGCTGGATACCTTGTTAACCCGATTTGCAAACGACCTCTGATTAACGTGTTATTGAATATGTAATTGAAAGGATACAGTAGCTAAAACAGGTAGTAGTGGACTAGTGGAAGTGACGAACTATGTAGTTGGAAACTACAAAAAAATACGTTCGCGGGCTTGCTTGATAATTTTAGTTTCTTAAGTAGTGTCAATCAGTCAAAGTTCAATTACCTTTTGAATTATAAAATACTTTCAGGTAGAAAAGCACAGCAAGTTTTTAGCGAAATGGAGTGGGAATAAACACTAAAATGTATAGCGAGAGACGGGCTATTTAGTTTATACGTTGTACAGTGGTTATCCTGTCTATGAGAATACAATTATCCTTGTTTACTGTTTCGTCGATTCTTTTGAGCCCCTGTTTTTCTACCTGAACTGTGTTTAGGGGTGTTTTTTCTGGCTTGAGTTTTGTTGCCTGTTCCGGCTTTACTCCGGGGTTTATGCCCGCGTGAATTTTCTCCGGAACGTTGGCCGTCTTTATGATTCACTTTTGGCTTTTTGGGTTTTTTTGCCTTGAAAGGGCGCTTGTCCAGTCGTGATTCAGGCAGGTCATGTACCGGTTCAAAACCATCAATTAACTTACGTGTTAACAGTTCCTGAATTAAACGTTCTATATCAGATAATTGTTTAAATTCATCGGCACTGACAAGTGATACAGCATGGCCTGTTGCACCAGCACGACCCGTACGGCCAATTCGATGGACATAATCTTCAGGTACGTTGGGCAAATCAAAGTTGACTACCTGAGGTAGCTGATCAATATCGATCCCGCGTGCCGCGATGTCGGTTGCAACCAGAATACGAACTGAACCCTTCTTGAAGCCATCAAGCGCTTTTGTTCGGGCTCCCTGGCTTTTATTTCCATGAATGGCGGCTGCACTGATACCTTTTTCGTCCAGAAAACGTGCAAGTCGATTTGCACCATGTTTGGTACGTGAGAAAACCAGTACCTGTTTCCAGTCATTTTCTTTTATCAAGTGAAGTAGTAATGCAGATTTCTGTTTTTTATCAACAGGACATATCCATTGTTTTACAGATTTAACGGTTGTGTTGCGTGGACTGACAGAAATTTCAATCGGGTTATTAACCATGCCTCTGGCCAGTTGGCGAATTTCTGTAGAAAATGTTGCGGAAAACATCAGGTTTTGTCTTTGTTTAGGCAAAGCCGCCAGAATCTTTTTTATATCATGTATAAAGCCCATATCCAGCATGCGGTCGGCTTCATCTAAAACCAGTATTTCCAGTTGTTTGAACTTGACAGCATTTTGATTGTACAGATCAAGTAAACGTCCCGGAGTGGCAACTAATATATCGACGCCTTGACGTAGCTTAATCATCTGAGGGTTAATTTTTACACCACCAAAGACCACCGCAGAACGCAATGGCAGGTGTTTTCCATAGGTAGCGACGCTGGCTTCAACCT
>Ga0316206_1000373_pt1 | contig 66879 bp, 45 predicted proteins | sample 6monthpyrite_MG_FD_204942 | JGI IMG/M metagenome (GOLD analysis project Ga0316206, IMG submission 204942) | Microbial mat bacterial communities from mineral coupon in-situ incubated in ocean water Damariscotta River, Maine, United States -... | ecosystem: Environmental > Aquatic > Marine >...
TTAACCTCACCCACAAACATAATCGCGTCACTATTATTGAGCTATTACTATTTTATGCGGTACCTGAAAACCCAGCGTACCTAAAAACAAGGAGAAGACTATCGAAAAAACAATAACCTAAACCAAGATTAAATAAAGTCGCTGACCTAAGGTGCGTTGAACACCAAAAGCCAGCTAACCACAACAACCTATACAAGAGGTCATTATGGCTGAACTAGATTCTACGCTACGAACCCGCTTTGCCCAAATAAATTTAACAGCAAACGCACAAAAACCCCAAACCGACACTGGGTTAGCAGATGATACGGGGTTAAAAAGCCCGCCATCCAGGCAAACCTTAACAACGCCGCCCATAGCCAGGCGGGACGTGAGAAGTGTAACGTTTAGTGTGATACCCGCTACATCAAGTGATGTATCAAGCGGCGTATCCACTAAACCACAAACACCCATCGCACCCCCGCCCGCGCTAAACCTTTCAATCTTCACAACCCAAACCTTACCCACAACACTGGAAAACCTGCGCACGCATGTTCAATACCTGCTGTGCTTACCCCTGCCTGTGCGCGTAAAAAATCGGTTGCGATTGAAATACTGGGCCATGTCGCGTCGGCTTGAGGCCGTGAGTGAACTGCTGAAATTAGACGGGGTGGATAAATTAAGTGTTGATCCGAATTGTTTTGATCTTTCGGAATTTGATTTATCGCATTTAAACCTGTCGGGTGAAGACTTTCAAAGCGATTAAATAGAGCACTCAGCCGGTGGTTGTGTCACTGGTGGACATTAGGTTGGACACTGGGCACCGATTGTGGTGCCCGGTTTTCCTTTGTTTGTTATTAGATATTGGTTTTAATTTAATTAAAAAATTTAATTCATATAAAAACAAAAAATAAAACGAAAACTAAACAAAAACAAAAAAAACAAAAAATTATTTTACGGAGAATACCATGCAGCGAAATGATAACTCATTAAGAAGTCGGTTTATTAAAGCAATCGCCTCGGGGGAACTAGGCCGGGTAGACGAGTCGGGAATTAGTTTTACCCTGAAAGATTTCAAACAGTGTTTTTCAGAAATAAAAACCGATTACATAAACTCTTTTTTACCGGCATCAACCATAGAAATGGGCCGAATGGACATGACCCACACCAAGTTTTTATTTCGCATTCGCAAAGGCGTGTATCGGGTGCATCCACAATTGCTTTTAGATTTGGAAGGTGAGACGGCGGGGAAGGACAAAGAGGCGTAGCCGTTTAGGCCTGGATAGGTATTATGGGCTTTCCAGCGTTTGCTAGACACTTCATGGCCTGGAAAATTAATCGCTAAGCTATTGAATTAAACGCTTTTTATGTGTATTGCTCCTCTCTTTGAAAAAGAGGGAATACCTATGTTTTTATTGCTAGCCGCTGGAAAGTACTCATATTAATTATACGGGGGGATTTAGAATTTATCAGGTTTTTACTCTATATTACTAGTGTTAAAAATCTGGATGTTTTAAATCCCCCCTCAGTAGCCAGATTAGTTTTATTTATAATCGGCAATCATTATAGCTCTATCTATACTCCCGTTTTACTAAGGGGGAGGTATAACAAAAATAATTTTATTTATAATCGGCAATCATTATAGCCCTATCTATACTGCCGTTTTTCTAAGGGGGAGGCATAGCAAGATTAATTTTATTTATAATCGGCAATCATTATACCCATATCTATACTGCCGTTTTTCCCCTTTTTCTAAGGGGGGGGGACATAACAAAATATGGGACTATTTTTTATCCATATTAAAGACTTAACGCTTAACTTACTGGCATTGCCTCTTAGCCTGAATAAAAGGTTTTCTCTGTGGCGGTGGTACAAGCGGCGTTATGGCTTGATGAAAATTCTAATGGCTGATCAATCATGGATTATTCAGGCAGTCGTCTGGTTTCGAGACATATTGAGGATAATTAGTTCATTTTGGGTACAGGGTTAGTTTGGGACTTTTACGAAAACGCCAACCCACGGTGAGAAACAAACAAAAGTCATTTTTATTTGGAAGCGACATCACTGGCTTCGAAAGCTATGGCGATGCTAGCCACATTCATGGGTGCGTGTTTGATTTAAATAGTTATTGATTTATATCATGGCTTAGGAGTTCATTTATCTATATAAATTAAGTGTCAATCCTAAAATTATGTCTGACACAATAGAGAGCATGGGGCTTGAAGGTTTTGCCAATACGGAAGTAGCAGAATTTAGAAATCTATTCAGAACGAGAATATCTGTTCGCAACCTATTTAGATAAACCTTCAGTCATTAATTGAGACATAAAATCAAGCATCACCAATAAGTAGCAGAAACTGCAGCTATTCGGGTTATTATAAATGGCTTCTTGCGCACTATAAAAGACGAAGGGCTTTCAAAATTTCTTGCGTCATATTTCATTAGAGGTATTCGCAAATTTCAATAAAGTTGTTATTGAGATTAGCAAAATTACATATTTACTAATTTAGTTTAGCATTTTTAATCAGTTGTACCTGGTAGTATAAAATGGGTGAGAATTAAAAATAAAACTCACTAATTTTAAAGGATTATACAAAGTGAGTGATGATTTAAAAAAATTATTACTAGAGATGTTAAATCAAGTTAAATCGCCGGAACTGTTAGTGGCGCTTTTCAACTCGAGTGGTAAAAATGTTTTAGATTTAAATTCGGCAAACGAAATATTAAAACTAAGAAACAATATATCCAATCAGCGGTTTGAATTACTATCAGATATACCTGTAATTAGTGAATGGATTGAAAATCACTTCGACGAATTAATTGCTACTGAATTTCCCCCAACTCCAGGACCAGGACCAAGGCCAAGACCAATACCAAGACCAAGACCAGAGCCCTGGCCAAAACCGGACCCATTTCCCGAGCCAAGCATACAGAGACCTAATGATCGTCCCGTGCTTTTACTTCCTGTTCGATTGGAAACACGATTTAAAGGTGGGGACTTGCTTATCCGTATTTACCCGGATCAGGTTTCTATAAATACTCATGATCCGCGTTTAACAGTAGCAGAATTAAAAGCGGGTAGAGATTATGTAGATGCTGAAGATAAACAGGATGCCTGGCGAGAATTATCTCGTAAAACGAGTCCTGAACGTGCGGCATGGATTGTAAGATTATTGGAAGAAGTTGGAGAAAATGATCCTGAGATAAGAGGAGATGACGAAAGCTGGTTAACAATACCAAAATTAATGACATTACCAGAGCGGTTTGTTGCATACCTTATCGATGAAAACGGTTTATCTCGAGCCCCAATAGCGGGTGCAGCAGTAAATAAAAATATTACCCTGTTTTCAGCCCGATCGGATAAAGATGAGCTATTTGATGAAGACTCAAAATGGATGGTGGATTTTGATCAGGCAGTCGTTAATGGAATGGGAATTAAAGTACCTAATATTTCTCCAGACCCTGATCAGATAATCAAACGTATCATTGTCGTTGGTCTGGGTTCGGATGATGTAAACGAGAACCAGCAGGAACTGGAAAACTTATTTGATGCGCACCATTATGCAACTGGAATGGAATTTTTAAAGCGCGATATACCCACCAATAATACCCAAAATACTTCTTCAGGCTATTCGGCTTCTACAGAGAATCATGTGAATAGTTATGAGGTTGAAATAGAAGGGCCAAAAAACTGGCATGAATCAACGGGGGAGCAAAGAAACTGTGCTCAAAGATTAGGTTATGCTTTAGGTCTGGGCGAAACATCAGAAAAACTTCGCTACCTGGCAAATGCGGGCGATACATCCGATAGTTATGCAAAAGATATGCAGACTGCATTATGGCCTGCCACTGGCGATTATTATTTTCGCTATTTACTTCCCAATGTTCTCTCGCCTGAAGGAGAGAATCAACTAGCACAGCATTTCATTAATCATGTCAGAGCAAGTGGGCCGCTACCATCATTGAGAATAGGCGATCAACCATATGGCATTTTACCTGTTACCAGGGTGCGCGGTTTTAATGCATCAGTGCATGATAATTTGCATGATGATGAAGATGTCGAGTTCGATCGTAAATTACATAGAGTTTTATCAGGATTGTTTGATAAATGGTTTACTTGGGCAAATGATAGCAGGCGAGTGCCACGTGTAGATAAAGAAGGTGATCCTGATCAGCAATTATTGCAAATCCTCTCAATGGAACCCGTTTCATCTAGCTATCGGGCACGACCATTTGTGGATGAACGGCTAGTTGCCTGGTTATTAATCGCATTGCGTGGTTCTGTATTCGGGCCTGATAGCCCCTACTATTCAAGCGTTCAATCGCCGATTCATTGGGTAAATGAATGGGCCAATGAATGGCATGACTATCGATTCGAGGTTGCACAAGAGTGGCAAGCAACAACGGATGTATCTGCAGAGCAATTAGATGAGTCTCCACTCATGGGGCTGTTTGCCTGGTGGAATGATCGTGACATTGAAATGGATGCTGGATTTGGAATAACAAAAAAAGAATCCGAAGAAGGTAGTGGAATAGATTCTGAGCTACCTGGCGATTATCTGCGTATGCTATGTGATCAGACCGATACTGATGATGCATCCAAAACTCTATTAAAAGATTTGCTTCGTCGGTCTTTAAAGTTGGCAACTGATTCATCACTTAGCATTCATACTGTACGTGCTGCTATCTGTAATATGGCAACCGCTTCACTGCTAGATTTTTTTAATACGGTCACACGACCTGAGCAGATTATTCAACGCATCAAAGATGATCCGGAATTTGGTGTTAGTTCACCGAGGGCTTATGGTGTGCGCAAATCTCTCGCTGAGAGAATATTAAAGGTAAGAGCAGAATTGGATGACGGTGTTTTTACTTCAATAGAGCAGATTGATGATGTATTTGGTGTTGGTGTAGATACTTTACACGACATTGTATTTGCGTTCCGTGAGCAGAGTCCAAAACCTGATGTAGACCGTTTATTACGTGAAACGCTTGATTTGTTTACGCATCGACTCGACAGCTGGATAAGCTCTCTTGCCACAAAAAGATTAAAGGCGATGCGAGAGGAGAAACCTACAGGATTATACTTCGGAGCCTATGGCTGGATAGAAGATCTTTCTCCAATGCAAGATACACAAAGTGCAGGTTTTATACATACGCCATCACGTGGCCAGACGGCCGCAGCGGCCGTCATGCACAATGCGTATCTAACACATAAAAATGAAGCTGAAGCAAACCCGTTTCGAATAAATTTAAATTCTCATCGAGTAAGGCAAGCCTCACATACCATGGAAGGTATTCGCCAGGGTCAACCATTAGGTGCTTTGTTGGGTTATCAGTTTGAGCGTAGTTTGCAGGAAAATCATCTGGACGAATATATCTATGATATTCGTAATCAATTTCCATTAGTTGCCAACAAAGAAACCCCCGCTGAAGCGGGAGATAGCGCAGAAGCGGTGGCAGCAAGTAATGTTGTTGATGGTTTGGCACTGGTGCGATGGTGGCAGGAATCTGACCAGAGCGGATTCAGTGATCTTGATATTGAAATACCCGACACACAGCATAAACAACAGATCATTGAACATATTAATGGGCTTTTAGATACTTTGGATTCGGTCAGTGATGTTTTGATGCATGAGGGCGTTTACCAGGCAGTACAGGGAAACTACGAACGCGGAGGAGCTGCGCTGGATGCCGCAGCGGGAAATGCAACACCACCTGAAATAGAATCATTAATGACCCCGGTTAATGGTAAGTCATTAGCGCATCGAGTGTGTCTGGTGTTTCGGGATGATCTTGCAACTGATGTAGAAGAATCAACTAATCCGCGGGTAATAGCTGAGCCACGAATTGCAGGCTGGCTCAGGAGACTAATTCCCGACTTAAATAAAATTGCATGCAGCTTTAAATTCAGAAAAATTAATATTAATACTGCATCTAAAGAAGAGCTTGTCACCTTACCCGGTGTAGAAGGAGTCATTGCAAAAGCTGTCGTTGAATATCGCGATCGCTATGGTGAGTATAAATTTATACAACATCTAAAGAATGTTGATGAAGTCAGTGAACTTTTATTTAATACAATATATCCATGGATAATGATCGGCATTGAAGATGATAACCAATCACTGTATTACCAGCGTAGCAATATTAATTTTTCTACGGCCGAAGAATTAAGTATCTTTGATGGCATTGATAATGCTTTAGCAAATGAGATCGTCACCAGTAGAGTTCAGGATGGTGAGTTCGCAAGTATTGATGAGCTTGTTGTCAGAATAGGTGTTGATCAGCAAGTAATTAATACCAATCGAATATGGTTAACAGCAGAAGAAGATATAGTTTCCCTGAACGAACTGGATATTGATGTTGTGGACATATTGTATATGTCGACAGCAATACCTCAGGGTGAAGAGACTGAAATTGAACAACGGATACACTGCTTTATACGTAATAAATATAAATTACTCTATGATACATTTCTTAAACTTGATACTGAACGCATCAATAATTTCGACTTCAGTATCAATGAGGTTTTTGAACTATGCCGTTATATTTTCAAAGCATTGGCGGAAGGTAGTCTGTTAAAACCTGGAATGCTATCGCTTCCAGCCGAAGATAGTTCGGCATCCTTTACTCAAAATGAAGTTAACCAGTTCAATTCTCGTTTAGATGAAGTTATTAGTCAGGTATGTGAAGTCATCACCAGGCTGGGTGGCGCCCCGATACGGGATAATAATAATGATCCAATATGTAATGTTACCGATGTAGCTGCAACAGCAGACGAAGTCCTTGATGCTTTACTGCAAGCCAGTCACTTCGGTATTAGCGGCGCAATACCGGCAGCAACCAATGATCCTGAGTTGGAAAACAATAAGCAAAATGTTGTTAAGGAATTAATCAGGCGATCAGGGGAGTTTAATAAATTACGGGGTCTTGCAATGTCAGTGCCGGTTGATGATATGGAAGTAGCAACCAGCTTAGATAAAAAAATGGATTTATTAATAAAGGCGGGCAAAGAACTCTTTGCTGGCAGTCTTATTATTATGCCAGTCTATACACCAGATAACACTGCAAGTCTTAGCGATGCATTTAATCAGCAAAACCTTTTGGGTGAGTATGATGTAAACAGGGTAAGACTCTGGTTGCAACAGGTTGCTCAGCTACATCCATCTGTTAATGCTATTGAAAATATGTTGTTAATGACTGAAGCATGGCAACAATGTTTAACGTCAGGAAACCAGACATTATTACCTCTTAAGGTTGCGCAATTACCAATGCATGATGGCGCGCGTTGGTTAGCACTGGATGATGAAAATATTCATGATACTGATGATTATGGCCGCGGCGCCTTATCTATTGTGGCAATTGTTGCAGGGCAATCCAACGCGAATTATTCAACAAATAACCTGGCTGGTTTAATGCTCGATCAATGGGATGAACTGATTCCTAATGACACCGTAAATACCAGTGTGGGTTTTCATTTTAATGCACCCAATACACAGGCACCACAATCCTTATTATTGGCCGTGCCCGGTAGCCGAGGTCAAACACCTCAGCAATGGACTGAAAATGATCTTGCCGAAATTATTTATGACACATTAGACCTGGCTAAGGTAAGGGCAGTTGATTTAGATGCGATGCGTGAAATTGATGGAGAAGATTCATTTAGTGTGGGCGCACTACTGCCTGGTGTGATGTTGCCAACCGATCCAGATAATCCGGGATGGGCACGAAATGCATTTGCTGATTCCATCAGGGAATGGGTCGACTCACTTAGTGGCCCCTATAGCTGCCTGGACTTTAACTTTATATTTGAAATATTTAAATTCATAGAAGAAGAAATTCGATTAGGGGATTTTAAGCTTTATTCGTTAAGTGATGATGCGTTGATTACCTATGGATACGTGGAGAATGTTCAGATAAGTTACTACGACATTATAATTCTATATAAACACATGGCTATTGAGTTACAACAAAGTACTGATACGGTCAGTGTTCAAATCGGCTGGATGATTGATGATGAATATGATCTACCTGAATTAGCAGACTTCAGGGCAGAAGACTATCTAGAGGTTTTTGATGAGAATAACACTAAATTAACAGCAGGATACGATGTCCAGTTATTACCTGCTGTGGGTAGGTTATTGTTATTTGATTTTTCTCCTCTGGAATTATTGAAAATAACAGTGCGGGCAGAAGGCATTAAACGAGTTGAATTAAAAAAAATAACTAATTTTACATTTTTACGTCGATTTTGTGTTGCTGGAGAATTTTCTACACCACATCCCTGTTTAGATTTCACAGGTGAAAACTATGATGTCGGTGATGAAATAAATAATGGATTAAAAACCAATGGTATGAAATTAGAAAATCAAGGTCAGAATAACACGTTGCTTATTATGCCTTTTCCAATGTTTGAAGATCCGAATGTGCTATTTTTTTCAGGGCCAAAAATAATTATCAGATGTCCCTATGGAGTGAGTGGTGTCAGCGTAGAGTTGTCAGATAATCAACATTTAAATAACCCGGATGATCTTGCCGAGCCAGTCATTGATGTCTTCGATCATAATAACAACGAACTGCTTATCAGTGATATCAATATAGAATATGAAGGAAAAACACCTTCGTGGTTTGGCATGTGGCACAGCTGGATTGCAACAACTTATGCTTATGGTATTGGTAAAATCGAAATTACGGTGCCCACTGCTTGTGTGATACAAAAAATATGTTTATCAAGAGATCATTAATACAGTTAGAAAATATAAACACAATCATTAGGAGATGAATGTGGCGATAACAGACGGTATGCCAGATGATTTTAACGAACAGTTTGCTGCATGGGTGCGACTGGAGCCACGTTGTCGTTCGGAAAACTTTGCTCGCGGATTAGAAGCACGTACGGCTGACCCATTATGGATGCTGACGCGTCAGTGGCAAACCGGTGAGTTCATAGGTGAAGATGCGGGTTCACCTCTACAGGTTCAGTTAACACATTCTACTCAGTCACTGGACTTTGTGAAATTAGGCAGCAATGGCGAACCACTTCCATTACCATCTATGCCTTTAGAGGTGATGGTTGAAGCAGAGCACACTACTATAGACTGGCGCGCTCGAGTACAAATTGGTCAGCAGTTTGAGCGCATTATACAGAGTGTTATCGAAGCGGATGGTCAGTTGAATGCTCAATCATTGGTGCAGGTATATCGTGATGAATATTCTTTGACAAAACCAGCAGATGACAACTGGATTGAAGTCGATAGTGTAACAAGACGTTATATTGAATTTATGGTGGATCGTGTAATTGATGGAGAAACATTACTTAAACACATAAATAACAATGGTTTGTTATTACTGGCAGATATGACGCAGATTTTATTGAATCAAATAGTCGATGCCTTTAATGACTGGTTTGCTCAGTTGAACTATAAGCCGGATGAAAATAAAGCAGGCGCCTGGCGTAACCAGCAACTGGATTACGAATTTGAGTTATATGCCGGTGCCGATACAACGACGCTTGACTGGCGTGCCAGAATACAATTAGGTCAGCAGTTTGAGTACATCATACAAAGTGTTATCGAAGCGGATGGTGAGCTTGATGCTCAAACACTGGTACAAGCTTATCGTGAACAATATTCTCTTAATGAACCAACGGCTGAAGAGTGGCTTGAGGTTGATACTATAACTCGACGTTATATCGAATTCATGATTGATCAAGTTATTGATGGAAGAAAAATACTTGATCGCATAAGCAACAATGATCTGCCTTTGTTGGAAGGTATGACTCATGTTTTACTCGATCAAATAGTTGACAGCTTTCAGGGGGGAAGTTCCTTATCAGCTAAAACACATCTAGTTGCACCTGATTATCGCAACGGTTCACTAGACTGGTACACACTTTATGCGAATACCATACAAAGAGGTGCATGGCAGCAACAGGCAGCTGAGAAGAAATTACCAACCCAAATTACGGTTGGTGGAACATCACCCCGTTGGTGGGCCTTTGAAGATGCCGCTACCGATTTTGGCAAGCTGGATGTAGCTAAACCGGATCTGGCCAAACTATTGTTAATGGAGTTTGTACTTATCTATGGTGACGACTGGTTTTCAGTTCCTTTATCCACAAAAATGCCCGGGCTGGTGCGCATCGATAAACTGAAAGTGTCAAATGTATTTGGTGACGAACCCACAATAACACCGGTAAGACAAAACATCATTCAATCCATTATTGATGATGGCGGTGATCCAGACGATCCTTTACTGCGTTGGGAAACATTCGCACTTGCTAAGTCTTCAGCATTACAAAAAGAATATGATCAAATCAAACAGCAACTGGCTGATGGTGGATTGACAGCAGATGAGATTGAAGAGCGCGAAATAAATATAAACGAAATACGCGCAGTAGGTGATTTGTTATTGATTCCTCCAGTGGCCGGTTTTCGCGATGAATCCAGGGCAACAGAAGAAGTACGCTTTATTCGAGACGAAGGCGCAAACATGGTGTGGGGAGTTGAAAATATTGTTAAGAACGGTGTTGCAAATGCCATTTCCGGATTTGATGCACAGCTGGAAAGAAGCAAACGCTATACACAGGCAGAGATTGATCAGCTGCAAATATCCCTGCAAAACATACATACTCAACTTGAAAATAATGCACTGACTGAAGAACACAGAAGTCTGCTTGAGGCAGCGGCAAATGATATCAGGCAGCAAATTACAACTCTGCGTGACGGCCCACCGCTAACAACGGATGGTGCACCACAATATCGTCTGGCGACAACGGTGCCGGAAAACTGGATTCCATTTATTCCTACCAGTGCACAACCTTATTTCAGTTTAGGTTATGAGAGCATACGTTTGCGTCGCGCACAAATGTTACGCAATAAAGATGATGAACAGCCAACTACCATTACTGCGATGACCCGATTACTTGAAATGAAAGAGGATCCACTGCTGTGGCTAGAAGAGTCAGCAGTGTATCGAGCCGGTCTGCGTGTGCAGTCAACCAACCAGAGAATTAGATGGATAGATGGAAAAACTTATGTCTGGTCAGGAAGAAAAGTAACGGCGGGTAAGGGTGAAGGTAGTAGTGGTTTGAGATTTGATATTGTTAATGACGCTAAGAGAAGTTAATTATAGAGAAGTTAATTATAGAGAAATTAAATAATGGCTATTAGGATACTTAATCAACATATACCTGGTGGATTTACGCATGAGAGTGCTTCTAAATTAGGAGAGGCATTTCGTACTTTTGATGAAACTGAAAATGAATATCTCCTTGTGAGTTACCTTACTAGTCCATTAAAAAAACGCAATGATAACTTCGGTGAGAATCTATTAGATAGTAAAGATTATATCCGAAATACATATGTTGTGTTCGCAAATACTACTGCAGCAATTCCGGTTCCTGAACCACAGGTATATCGCTGGAATATCGAGTTTTATCATGATGATAACGTTTATGATTTGAAGCCAGAAATTTTTACAGAGAATGGAGAGTTTCGTTTAGACACTTCGCATGCAGATTATATTGAACTTCAGGGTTTAGCTATAACGTGTGTAAAGATACAAGTCGAAATAGACGGAGTAAGTATATTTGATGTCGAACAATCAGTAGAGGGTATTGTGGCGAGTATAGAGGAACTCTTCACAGGAGAAGAAAACCTGCGTTTGGCGAAAGGTGGTAATCCATATGTATCAAGATACCTGGCAAATGACTATGGGCAATATTTTTCAGATATTAAAGGTGCTAATGAAACAACAATCCCCATCAATATGTTGGCATCTGCTGTATATATTACTGCGCTAAATACTAATTATTATGCTTATAAATTTCATGAAGGTGAATGGTTAAAACCATTAGACAGTAGTATGTCCTCAATACCTTTAGGGCTGCTTAATATTATGCCTCATGTGGCACTAATGATTTTAAGCAAGTTAACCGGGCCAGTCGCCGATCGCAATGCGGTTTTTCATACTGAAGATGAAACTCAAGAACAGTATTATAACAGGGTGTTTGAATGGTTCGCCGCGCCTGAACGGGAAAATGAATGTATAGATATAATTAATCGCCTTAGATTTCCGAAAAGTAGTTTTTTGTTGGCAATGGAGTTGCTTTCATTGTTAATTAATGAGCATTCTGATTGGGGAGATTTAACGAAAGATCAAGTAAAAGAGGAAAGGGAAGTTGTCGAGATTCTCATTTCATTTCTTGAGCTGGGACCATATGCCGAGGATATAAAGCCAACTAAAATAGGTGGTGCAGTATTCAGCAAAATGTTTACACCTTATATGGAAGCGATTGTAGCCGAGGAGGATGTTATACCCTATGAAATAATAAGTACAAAAGTATTAGATATCCGATCAGGTAAACCGATTAAAGATGCACGTGTAAGGAAGCTAATTATAAAAAGCAATGACCATGTTATAGGTATGGAACAAGAATTTACATTTGATAGCAACAAACTAACTGGCAATACACTGAATAAAAGATCGCAATTTGCATTGCTCTATCTCGGTTATGATCCAAATGGACCAAGTAATAATTATGGTAATACAGGAAGGCAAAGATTTAACGAATATTGGGATGACAGAGTAAATATAGTAATTGATGACACAGTTGAAGATGTAAATGCGGGGAATCCACCACCAGAATTGCTTGAGTTAATTGTTAAAGAATTTAATAGTCACCGTGCTACGGACAACAATGGCAACTTGAATATAAGGGTGCCACAAATTCTATTTCGCCAACGCACTTTATCAATTTATGTAACATTTTGGGATTTTTCTATAACACTAGAGGAATTGGCTGGTAATAGTGCCAGTAATCCTGTTTCACGTCTTGATCCAGCTGTTTCGATACCGGTAGAAAATAGTACTGATTTTAGAATTGAATGGATGGATGATGAATCTTTGCAAGAGGCAGAATGGAATTCGTATTTTAATGTTAATAATTATTTACCTGATCCTCATTTTGGATGGAAGGTGATTAAAGATACAAAAGAGTCTTTGATGAAAGCTTGCTATCAATTGATAGTAAAAAATAATACCGATGAATTTAATGGGTTTAATGATGATTTACTGTCTAAATATTACGATAGAATAAATTATCCGTTTCATTTTGTATTATTTGGTATGCAATGGTGTCAACCAGTTTGGGGTGAATTTAGTGATCCTGTTATTCCTAACTCACATACTAATGAACATGTTTATATTACTGAAAATGTTTACTGTAATGATAGTGAATATGTATTGTTGACTGTAGATGGTTATACAGATAATGCAAGTCATACATCAATTAACCGCCGTATGCATATAGTCTCTAATGTCAATATGAGTACTCTTGAGCCATTGAGACAAAAAGGCTATGGAGTATATGATATTCGTCCTAACCCTGCGCGAGGCATAGGTGATAGGCATAGAGGATATGATCTTTATAATGAAGAGGGTTTACCTGTATTCGCAATCCATGGCGCATCGGCTAAAGGTCATGCGACAGGTGCCGGTTGGGGAGAAAATACACGTCTAACGTGGGCGGGTGAAGAGGTTATTAATGCACATTTTCGTGCTGTAAATCCACGCCCTAATAAAATACCAAATTATCCTGGGAGTGTGCGAGTACTGGCCGGTGAAGTTATTGGCTATTCTGGAAGGACTGAATTAGGAAACAGTAACCCTCAACATACACATATTAGATTTCGACATAATGGAAACGAGATAACGCTAAATAATCCAATTAGTGGAAATAACCCGAATAAACTTGTGTTGCCTCATAATGAGTTGCCATTGGTTTTTCCATGTAGAAGCCGTTATGTTTCCAGGGATCCGGGCCCGTGTGAATTTTCAACAACTGTTCTTGTAAGAAATAATAAAAAGGCAATTGAAAAATGTTTTGCTCCTATGGAACTCTGTTGTCCATATATGAATGTAGTTAGGACAGATGTAAAAGCACCTCAGAAACTACAGGCGCAATTAAAATTTATTTTTATTAGAAGGCTTAATGCTATGTATAGGGATCCGGGACCTATTGATGGCATTCTTGGTGCAATACCAAGTGAGCCAAACACAGTTTCACAAAACATTAAGGTAAAACAAACACGATACTCTATCCGTGCATTTCGAGAGGTGAATAATTATTCAAGTGCTTTTAGCGATGCTTACATATTAGAAGGTAATGCACGAAGCATTTTAGATAATATTGTAACGAGTGTCGATGCTTTTCAATATTTAACTAACAATGGTTTATTCAATGAAGATCCTTTCCCATTGGATAATGATAATAAGTGTCTACAGGCTCAATTAAAATCCATTTCGCATATGAATATTGATGCTCGATACAGAGATCCTGGAGCAATTGATGGTGCCCTGGGAGCCATACCTCATGAACCAGATACAACTATGCGTGCAATTAGAGTAGGTCCGACTCGATATGCAATTCGTGCATTTCGTGAAGTCAATAACCTGACTGTGCTGTTTGTTGATGATTACGCCATACCCGCTACTGCTGGAAGTGCTGAGTGGAACTTATTAGATGGATTTGCGCCGATCATTGTTCAGTAGTAAGAATATTTAATATCAGGATGATAAAAGAACCGTATACGTTAATGAAATAGGATAGCTTCTGTCATGGCAAAGAAATTTACAGAAATATTAACAGTAGAGGTATCGAAGATACTAATGCCATTAAGGCAACTGGATGATATTGATAATATTAAGAGATTTCTCGGTGAAATAGGATGGCAGGTGTCACCTGATCAACCTATGGTTTTAGATCTTAATTCTATTGCTGGTTTAGCAATAGAATTATCAAATACAGTACTGCAGCTAATAAGTGCAGAAACTGATGATGAAAAAACCGATGCATTGTTTGAATTATCAGATCTAGTACTTGATATTATAGATGTTATAGAAACAGAAGCATCAAATATTGATCAGGCCATAAAATTAATACCCGAATACATTAATGAACCGAGAGATTTGGCACCCATAATCATAAAACGTCTGTTAAATTATTTGCTTTACATCTATTTACAGATGCATCATAAAAAACTCTATTCTGTATTACATATTATCGGTATTGTAGAAATAGTAGAGGAATTAGAAGGGCCAATCAAAACAGTTCATTGGGATAGAATTCCGAAGTGGATTATGCAGCCACAAGATGAAGTAGAGAGAGTCTATACCTGGAGTACAGATTTTGATGGGCTTAAATTCTTAACCCGTTTGGAAACATTACTTTCTGCTTATTTGTTACCGGGTGGTTTATATAATCAGGCCAGTGATATCAAAACGCTTTTTCAATCCGATATTGATGATGCGAAGGAATTACGTATTCCACTTTATCAGGCAGGCCGTTGGCCAGAAAGTTATGTGGAGTTGGATTTAAATATATCACCGCTTCAGGCTATTGTTGAAAATGGAGTAAATAAATTACCAGGTATGGCTTTATATCCATACCCATACATGAGCATAAATATAGAGGAAGAAATAGCTGATAACTGGATATTGGAATTAACGGGTAATCTCGATATCGATGCAGGTGTGGGCTTAAAAATACGTCCACCTCATAATATCGAGTTTATTTCCACTTTAATTGATAATCCATTGTCTTCCACTGATTATAGATTAGAGCTTAAACTTAGAAAAACCACTCCAGAAGATACCTTAACATTAATTTTTGGCACTGAGACAGGTTCACACTTTGGATTTCAGGAGTTAGCATTTGGTTTAGGTATTGCAAAAGAAAATGAGAACGAGGAAATATTTATTGAATCTGAAGTTCAGCAACTAACTCTTGCAATTAACTCTTCAGATGGTGATGGATTTATACAAAAAATATTATCCGGAATAAATATTAAAATCTTCAGTGATTTAATAATGGGGGTTTCGAACCTGGATGGTTTTTATTTTAGGGGCAGTGGAGGTCTTGAAGTTGCGATCCCTATTCATGAAAAAATTGGCCCTATAGATCTCGATACCTTTTTTGTTATTCTTAATGTAGGGGACGGTTTCCAACTCACATTAGCTGCTTCGTTTGGTCTTGAATTAGGGCCGATATCTGGCAGTGTTAAAAAGATTGGCCTTATAATCCCGGTTGATTTTCCTGAAGATGGAAGTGGTAACCTTGGTCCGCTGCAAATTAAATCACCGAAATTTAAACCTCCCACTGGTGCAGGTTTATCCATTAACTCTGCCATAGTCGGCGGTGGTTTTCTCGATTTCGATGATGAAAACAAACGCTACGCTGGCATTCTGGCATTACAGTTTGGTGAAATAGGTTTAGTAGCCATTGGTTTAATCACCACTCGCATGCCGGATGGCTCCAATGGTTTCTCTATGCTGGTTAATATCGGTGTGACATTTGATCCTCCGATTCAACTTTCCATGGGATTTACCCTGGCGGGTGTCGGTGGCATTATCGGCATTAATCGCTCGATGGATATTGATGTGCTGCGTGCGGGTATTAAAACGCGTACTCTGGATTCTATTTTATTTCCCGATCCTGATACTGTTATTGCCAATGCAAATAAAATAATCAGTGACCTGCGTTCTGTGTTCCCTCCTTATAAAGATCAATTTGTTGTTGGTCCGATGATTAAAATTGCCTATGGCACGCCCGCATTAATCACGGCTGATATCGGTGTCTTTATCGAATTTCCAGATCCCATTCGTATTGTGCTGATGGGGCAACTTGAAATGGAATTGCCCGAGAAGAAACAACCGATTATTTCTATCCACCTGGATATATTGGGTGTGCTGGATTTTCAGAAAGAGGAGTTATCCTTCCAGGCTTCTTTATATGATTCTTCAATTCTGGTATTTGCTTTAGCCGGAGATGCGGCCTTTTTATTGAACTGGGGTAACAATCCACAGTTCGCAATGTCTGTGGGAGGCTTTCATCCTAAATTTACGCCGCCGCCACCGCCCATCGTGTTTGGCGATATGAAGCGATTGTCTTTAAGCCTTAGTTCGGGCAGTTCATTTCAACTAACCTGCCAGGCATACCAGGCATTAACTTCAAATTCTTTACAGTTTGGCGCGCGTGTTGATTTATATGCAAGAGGAGATGGATTTGTTGTCACGGGTTATCTTGGATTTGATGCGCTTATTTATTTCTCACCCTTTTCATTTGAGGTTTGGATAGGTGGTGGTGTCGCTGTTAAGTATGAAGGTTATACCCTGGCCGAAATAGATCTCTCTCTGATGTTGTCTGGGCCAACACCCTGGGATGCACGGGGTAAGGCCAAGATTAAGATACTCTTTATTAGTGTGAAGGTAGGCTTTCATGTTACCTGGGGTAGCCGTGATCAGAAAACCTTGCCAGCAATTGATCCATGGTTGCCAATGCAGCAAGCACTTGCTGATTCTGGAAACTGGAGCAGTGTTTTACCTCGAGGATCTACCATTGTTGAATCCTTGCGAGATATGCAGGAGGAAGTACCTCAGCCATTTATTGTGCATCCAGCGGGTAGTCTGGAAATTCGTCAGAAAGTAGCACCGCTTAATATAAAATTATCGAAAGTGGGTAATGCGCCGGTAAAAGATCATGATACGTTTATTATTGAGAGCCTGATAGTTGATGAAGAAGCAATCAATGTTGAATCGGTAGAAGAATTTTTTGCTCGTGGTCAGGTAGAAAACCTGAATGCACAACAGAAATTATCGGTGCCTGCATTTGAAAAATATCAGGGTGGTGTAAGAAGTCTGGCTTCTGCTGTTATAAAAGTCGAAGGGTTAGATGACACAGAACTGGATCCGGCTACCCGCGTAGTAGAAGAAAAACGTTTAAGTTATGAATCGATTCTTTTAAATTCTGATCGGATAGCAGAAATACAGGATGAGGCAGGAACCTTTCAATGGAGTGAGGCAAAACACATTGCCAAAGTAAAACATGTTCGCCAGGCCATGCGTCGGGCAGGAACGCGTAAAAAGTTTGGTTCACTAAAAATAAAAGAAAAAGTTAGTGTTAAAGAAGAGCTTTATTGTATTGCTTATGCTTCAACTTTGACTCGAGCAGATCTAGCTAGTGAATTAAATCAGGATAATTATGAATTAACACGAATAGTCGCAGATCAATTGTTAGAGCAACATCTACAATTAACACCAGAAGATAAAGATCAGTTAATTGTTGTTCCTGAATATGAACTGGAGGAAGCCGCATGAGTGATACCAGTTATTATTTTTTATCATCAGCAAGACATGGGCTGGCAAGTGGTATAAAAAATGCTGCGGCTAGTCAACGTGCCACGATTGACGTTACGCTTAGTATAAAAGCGCGCAACAAGTCTACTGGTGAGTTTAATTCACCCGAGCAGGCTATTTCACAATCAGTAGCACTATATGGGCCGGGTGATATTCTGGGTTTTGATCCGCGTATTATTGCGAGGCATGATCCTAAATCAGATGTGGGGAATTTTGAGCCAAACTATTTCCCTGCGATTGAATTTACTGACCCTGATTTTATCTGGCGATACACAGCAGATAAAGCCAATATAAATGGCTTGATGCCATGGGTCACCTTAATCGTGCTGGTTTCAGAAACAAGAGGCGACAATATTGTGCCTGAGTTTAAAGAAGGGCCGCGTCATAATCGTAAACTGCCTCGCTCGATTGAAGTCACCGCGAGTAATGCCTTGCCAGATCTTCAATATGCCTGGCGATGGGCTCATGTGCAGACATTTGATGAACAGGGAAAACAAAACGATGAACTTATTGAGGTCTTAACAGATGAGCCAGAGCGTGCGATATGTCGTTTGGTTTGTCCGCGGCGTTTAATGCCGCAAACTCGTTATGATGCGTTTATAGTGCCTACATTTATGCTTGGTGTGCATGCTGGCTTAGGCGAAGAATTTCCAGAAGGTGTTAATGCTTTAACACAAGCCTGGGCGTTTGGTGAAAACAATGTTCGTTTGCCTTATTACTATCGCTGGCAGTTTCGCACCGGTATGCGTGGTGATTTTGAGCATCTGGTGCGCTTACTGGAGCCTCGCCAGTTAACCGGCCTTGGACTTCGTGATATGGATTGTGCTTCCCCCGGTTTTGGTGTAACGGGTGTGGTGCGAGCTGATGTTGATGAAGCTGATGCACATATACTTGCAGCGGAAGGTGCGTTGCAATCAATCTGTACAGAGTATACTCCCTGGGGTAAAGACTCGCCCCTGCAACCCAATAACTTACCTGAAGACACACAGGTTGATATAGCAGATTTAATCAGTCTTTCGGATATTGATCGTGAGTTAAATCAGATACCTTCGTTATTAAATGAAACAGCTGAAATACATGATATAAATATTAATGCTAACACGTCAGGGACATCGGTAAGTATTGTTTGGCAGTCGGAAAATTCTATTTCGGCACGTTTAGAATACTGGCTTGTTGATACCAGTATCAAATCAGTCGATGCAGATAAACAAATTAATCAATATGAAGTAACGCTCGAAAAACTCATTCCTACCAGAGCATATTATTTTAAAATTATTGTTATCCTGAATGATAATTCGGAAATTGAAACGCCGCAATGTGCTTTTGAAATTCCACTACCGACTGTAGCACCTCCAATTTATGGTCAATGGCATTATGGTCGAGCCAAGAGTGCAACAAATACGGTTATCGATCCCGATGATCAGGAGGCCTGGATTGATCACCTCAATCTGGATCCTCGACACCGTGTTGCTTCTGGGTTAGGTTCGCAAGTTATACGCAAACAACAGGATCCACTTATGGCATCTGCCTGGGATCAGTTGGGCGCAATAGAAAGTGCTAATGACTTATTGAGGCGTAACCAGTTCGCACGGGATAGTGGTAATTATTTATATAAACGTTTTCAAAGTTTGCATACGGAAGATTATTTACGCATTACCAATCCAGTACAAAAGCGTGTAATGATAGATAACCCGCAAACAGGAAGCAGGACTACGGTTGCAGAATATTTTAAAAAACAAAGTCGTATTCCTGAAGCGGCATTTGACCCTGCAATGCGACGTATTATGCGCCCGCGTGGTCCAATACGTAGAAAGCGACAGGCCGCTGGCAGAAATTTAGATATGCTCAGTAAACTGGCTGCAAGTTCTGTTGATATTATAGAGGCACATGTAAAGCCAACTGGGACTTCAGGGTTGTGCGAAATTACTCAACGGTTAGAGGATGCTTTGCCTCCAATATCAGAACCTACATTATCTCTTGATGCCGATCCAGGCAATGTTAATCCAGGTGAAACATCTACTTTGACATGGGCTTCAGATAACACCACAAGTTGTATTGCTGCAGGGTATTGGGCAGGATCAAGACCAACCGTGGGTAATGAAGTTGTCGGTCCATTCGGTGCAGGTACAGGCACAATACCTGGGGAAGTAACAATTCCAGGAGGTGGCCTGGCGGGTTATACAGTTGAAGCATGGGCTGCACTAAATCGCACAGGTTCAACTCGAAGAATTCCCCGTACACAAATGGTTAAACTGGCCAGTACTTCAATATTTTCATCAGGTACGTTTGTCATTAATTTAGATGAAAAAGATTTAGGCAGATTGAGAAGTGAAGTTTATTTCAAAATTTACACGCAGGCGGGGCATCTAATAGAAAATACTCAGAACACCCTGAACTGGGATCCGGCAAATCCGGCTGCTGTTAGTATTAATCTCGGTTCGGGTGATGTTGTTGATCAGGGGCCGGGACCAGTACCTGATCCTGGGGTACCATTTCCTTTCCCCTTTTCTTTAACCTGTACCGGACCAGGTGGGGATGTAACAGCAATGACCACGGTGTTTCTTTCATCTGGAGTTGATGATGATGGTGGGACTGATAATCCTGCTGTTACCGTAACAACACTACGAACACCTGAAGCTGTTGGCGGTGTCAAATTCTGTGATGGTCAATTTGATTGTAATGACATTAGTGAGATACCTGTTATACCAGGCGCTGAAGAAGTCGCACAAAGTGTTTGCACAACATTGGAGGACTGGCTGGATAAATTACCTGTCGAGCCATCTAAACCACCGCTACAGAATGTTAATTTTCTTAATGAGGTTAAAGATACAATTCATACTTCATTGAACCCGGCCTATACTTTAGTTGAACGTTCAAAAAACCGTTTGCAATTGAGTGGCGTTCTGGCTGAGCGATTTGCTGAAGGCTATCAGGGTGATCCGCTGGATCCTATTATGTGGTCGCCGGAATTTCCCCAGCCCATGTATGAGCCATTAAGGGATATATCTCATGATTTGCTATTACCCGGTGTAGAAAAGATTCCGCAAAATACCCTTGGTTTATTAGAAACAAATAGACGTTTCCTGGAATCTTATATGTGTGGATGTAACCATGAATTTGCGGGAGAGTTATTGTGGCGAGGTTATCCAACTGACCAACGCGGATCTTACTTCAGACAGTTTTGGGATATAGATGAGTATATTCCGCAACAGGATTTACTCGACGAACTGTTTCTTGAATGGAAGGCAAAGCAAAATAATGGTGCAGGTATATTTAATCTCGACCAGATACCCCGGGAATTCAGGGAAAGGATGATCATTCGTGATGATAGAATAGAGCTGGCTGTTCCCGCATTATTCGACGATCAATTAAATGATCTTGTTCAAACAATTTTACGTAAACCACTAGCCCAGGTTGCAGTTATTTCGATAGCAGATAAACGACGTCTGATTATTAAAAACAATAAACTTAAACCTGTTGTACAGATTCTGAGCAACACCCAGCTCAATGAATTACTCACTGAAATTGTCACAGTAGAAGAACTCGAAGAGTGGTTGAAAGATATCAAACCATTAATAAAGTGGCATGACGAAGTACTTGGTGCTAATAAAACTAAAGATACCGAAATGTTGGTGCTGGTTGTTCGTGGGGATTTATTGAAACGTTATCCCAATGCAATGATTTATGCCATTGATGCGGTTCATGCCAATGGCTTTGATGGAGCGCAAGTACCTGCACTACCAGAATTCATTAAACATGGTGACAGTGGAATGTCTGTTGAAAATATTATTGGAGATAGTAAACGCGAGTTTCCGGTATTTAAAGCGACATTACCAACAGATCTAACCTTTTTTGGTTTTGCATTTGAAAAAGAAGATGCGATTAGTGGTGGCCGAGGGTTGGGAAAAATGTTTGTTATTGAAGAGATGGTAACAGATGCTAGATTTGGTATGGATTTACCTATGGATCCTATTTCTGATTTACATACTTGGGATGATTTATCGTGGGCTCACTTTGGTTTTGGTGTTACAGAAGCAGATCAGTATTTTGGTGACTATGCAGATAATGTTCTTCAAGATGATCTGGTTCCAGATAATCCAGCTCAAAATGCTCCACCATTATTGAGTCAGGATACAAGTTCTGCGGCAAGAGCGTGGATTACATTCCAAAAACCTGTGCGTATCGCAGTACATGCAAGGCAAATGATTCCAAAGGATGAATTAAATTAAATTTACTAAAATGATAAATAACAAAATAAGCTCTTTAAAATCAGTGTTTATTAAAAAATCAGAAAGGGTATTTAACATTGATCTTTGGGTCATGGGCTTTTTTGCTTCAGGGTCTTATAGAAAATGGTTCATTTGTAATTAGTCTTTATATTTTGCCTGTGATAGTAATGTCTTTAGGTTTAAAAATCGGAGGTTTATAATTGATTTAAATTATGTTCATCGAAAATTTAAAGTTATTCAATTTCTTAATAAATTAATGGATCTTGAGTTTTTAGATGAGAAACAAATTGAGGAACAAGATAATTCATAAACATCAGAGCTGCTGGGGTGTCTACATATAGCTGGCGATGAAAGATTTATATTAGCCTCGATAATCGGTTCGATTATTTATTTTGTTCCTTTCATATGTATTGTTTTTTTTTGCTGGGTTTTTTTGGATTATCAATTTAATAGTTGTTTTGACTTTATGTGATGCTGTATCACATAAAGACTCCTTGATAGCACATTTATGCAAATATAGTTTATCTTGTGAAAAGGAGAGGTTGACAACCTTTGTAATAGAAAATTCATCTAGTTTTACAATGCCCCAATACCCGATCTATATCAACCGGTTCTCATAATCAATTTGCTAAAATTATGGACGAGGTGCTTGCCGCTGGTTCAGTGAACGGGGGGGTAGATTTAATATACCGTTAATCAACCCAAACTGAATATCACAATATGTTTTTATTTTTGATGCAGATCATCAATTTTTCCCAAATATGGGCCCTGATGAATTTAAATGAACTGCTTGATGTCATGAAGCAGACTGTGGTGGTTTCCAGATGAAAATTAGCTTCTATGGTTATAATACTTTTTTGATTGAATCCGGCAATATAAAACGGGCCATTGATCCTGGCGCTTTGTTCTTCTACTGGTTCCGATTTACGACACTTTTCCCCAAATCTGAATGGCCTGGTATAACGCATATTTTTATCACCCATATTTTCATCACCCATGGTGACCCGGATCATTATTGGCATGCGGATAGAGTTGCAAATGCCTCTGGCACTTCCGTCACCTGTAACAAAACAATGTTGAGAGAGATCAATGGTAAAACGTTAATGCTGGGTCCGCGTGATAAAGGCCTGCCTTTACAATCGAATTTAATAATGTGCACACGCTCAGCGTTGATGAAACCATTGAGATTGACGGCATGTCTATTGACGGAATCAAAACAACTCACGGTGAACTTGTGCTTAAAGTGGGGCCGTTTTCGAAAACAGTTAAACCCGGTCCCGATGAAAGAATTGGCTGGGGGCCATTGGTTTTGAAATTAATGTGAATGAAAAAAAAATTATTAATCTCGGTGATACGCTTTTGCATGAAAAGCAATGGCAGAAGATTAATGCACCGGATGTGATAATGATACCGATTGGGGGTAAGACGGCTCACAACACCATGGATGTGGAAGAAGCGGTTCAAGCGGTCAGTATGATGCGACCCAGGCTGGTCATTCCCTGCCATTATAATTGCCCGGTTTTTTTTACCAAAACCTATAATCCGGCCGATGATAAGCAGTTTAAATCGGAAGTAGAAAAAGCCGGTAGTCGATGTATTATTCCAGGCACGGAGGGTTCAATAGCGTTAGATGAATAGTCTAAAGAATAGTCTAGGCCAAAATCACAAACCGGCCATGATCTGGCTAAGTTTACTTATCCGCATGAGCTTATTTGCGGTTGCCCTGATGTGGCCGGCTGGTACCGGGTACTGGTGGGAGGCTTGGGTCGTGGTTGTGCTCTGGGCCGTCTTCGGTGTTGTTATGACGCATTATTTATTGCGATACGATCCTGCCTTACTGGCAGAGCGCTTGAAACTTGTCCCACTGCACAAAGAACAGAAGACCTGGGATAAAGTGATTATGGGTGTGTTTTTTATCGCGGGCATCGCACTGTATATCGTTCCTGGTTTTGATGTGGTGCGTTATGGATGGAGCGAGTCCCTGCCATTATGGATGAAGCTTATTGCGATGCTGGTGCATATTCCCTGTTTCTTCTTACTTGGTTGGATCATGCGTGAGAATACCTATCTGGCACAGGTGGTAAAAATTGATAAGCAGCGTGGACACAAAGTCATTACGACTGGACCCTACGCTCGGGTGCGTCATCCCATGTACACCGTTATCATCATTTTGTTATTTGCAGTCCCCGTTGCACTCGGATCGCGTTATGCATTGGGACTTTCTGTTTTTCTGACACTGCTGCTGATTGTGCGTACTTATCTTGAAGATCGCACCTTGTATGCCGAGCTTGAAGGCTACCCGGAGTATGCCCAAAAAACCCGTTATCGATTACTGCCTGGCATTTGGTAAAAGGCTAGTGTTATGAAACAATTACTAGTGTTATGAAACAATTAATAGACGTTATAACAAAGCAAATCTGGATTTATTTGCTCGTTCATTATCACCTGACATTTAAGCTTGTAAAAAATCATTAAACAAATATCCATGTGACTAAAAAGATCCATGCGTCTGAAAAAATCCAGGGCACCTAAAAAGAGGGATTTATGAAAGTGAGTGTCTTAACAAACTACGGATTTTCAGCTCTAAATTATGCCGTTTGTTTTTGCTGGGGGAGGTTCAATTATTGCCTTTATGAAATTTACTAACGCTGGGGTCACAAAAAGATAAATGAGGAGATGGATCCGGGTTGCTAAAATCAACCCAGATTCAATTGACGATTACTAGTAGTAATGAATTAGTCCAATATGAAATACATTGAAATTAGTGTCGTCACCACTGGTGAATATTCGGTGATAATCAATGCCAGCTTCAAAAACCAAATTGGGGTTGATATCAAAATCCACACCAAGACCCAGGTTCACACCAGGTTCACTTGATCCACTTTTGGGATCATATAACCCTACACCGCCATTAACGTAGGGTCTCCAAGTATTTGGCGTAAATTCGTATTTCAGATTGGCAGAAAGATTCAACCAATACGTATCGCTCACTGATGGAGACGCTGCTTTGAATCGGTTGTAACCAAGAATGGCAACGGCAGACAATTGGTTGCTGAAGTGGTAATCAATGTCCAGTGCCAGGCTAATGTCATTGTCATAAAGGTTATTAAAGCTTCCTTGTGGTGCAGTTGCGCCAATGTGCAAGCTAGCTGAGAGGAATGATGGTGGCCCGATCCGTACATCGGGTTGGCTTGCCATTGTTTCGCCATCGATAGTAACAACTATTTGGCCAGAGGCTTCATTACCCGTGGATTGAATAGTGTGGAAATAAAAACCATCACCATTATCACGAAGATTACCTAGCAGGACTCCTGCGGTGGTATTTACATTAATACGTGGTGCGTGTCCTGGTCCCCAGACGTTCCCTGAGTGATCTCTCGGCACGATAGCAATGACACCTTTGGAACCTTCTTTTACATCGATGTGTGCGGAATCTATAGCTACGTAAGTTTGTTGTGAATCGATCTGTTCTGGTGCAATGGCGGCAGTGGACAGTGCAGCGCGTTGAAAGTTTTTGCCTGCTGCGGTTACACCGCTAACTTCAAAGCGGATATTGTAGTTGCCGGCAATCTGTGTGGTGTCGATGCAATTGGCATATGAGCCATCATTTAGCGCTCCATCATTATGCTCACCATCATCCAGTAATGCTTTTATTTGAGTATTGTACTGGAAGATGGAATTACCAGTGTTTGCAATACTTTGCTGGTTGTAAGTCATCAGGTTACTAACCCAGTTAGGACTGATATCTGCGCTGGCTTGACTAACTGAAGATGCACTGGCTTTTATTCCTGGTGGCCTGATGATGGGTGGATTATTCCATTGAAAGTTGTTCGCTATTACATAGTCGTAATTGAGTGTGTATTTTGAAGAGCTTGGTGAGCTAACAATTGCTTTTACATTCGCATTGCGAATGGCTTGTCCTGAACCACTTTCAAATAAGCGAACTTTTGGAATTAAGCATTCACCGGAGAAAGTGAACTCTGGTACGAACGACCAAAACTTGGAGGCGCCTTTCAAGAATGCAGCGTAAGTATATTTAACAGGAGAAGACTGTTGATCCATGCGTAATAAGCGCACTGACCAGTCACCTGGAAGTGGATTTTTTATCCTTATATAGTAGTGGTTGTTATAACTGCCAACTTGTACATTGGCGGCAGTGACACTCACAGGTTGGTTGTTTGGGTCTTCCAGCCTGAGCTCCAGACGGCCCTGTGATTGCAGCCATCCAACCATAAATGTCACCTCACTGCTTCCTTCGTCAACGGTAGTCGTGCGGGTATCGTTACCCGCGGATTTCTCTCCGCTTTCTATACCGGTAATATCCGCAAGTGCTACATCGCTATGAATTTGATAATAAATACTAAGAAGCCCGAGAATTGTTGGCGCTTCGTAAAACTTGCCACCTGTTGTATCTGCGATATCGCGCATAAGATCTGAGTCAGAACTTGGTCCTAAAGCTATCGTATAAACATCAGTCTGCAGTGGAATATCAAGTAATATATTGTTTGGTGTTTCTGGTAAGTAAGCGTAGGCCGGTGGTCTTGTTCTCACCCAGGGTGTCTGGTTTTCGTAACCATCAGTTAGCACTATCATTGCATGTGGTTGATCAACAGTTGCTTCATCAAGGAAGTGAGGTCCATCTTGTGCTAGTTGCATACCAGCGCCAATAGATGTGCAACCTCTATCAGTTATGGGGGTAACTGAATTTGCAACGTTGTCTCGTATCACATCAGTTGTCAACTCAACAAGATTATTCACGCTTTCTGCCTTGGTGCCTGCGTTATTACATCCAGCCACATCAAATGCAACAACCCCGGCCTCGTCGCCCAGGTGCATAAGCCCAATGAAGTTTTGTGCGGCGACTTTTGCAGATTCCATATACGTTGGATCCGCTGGGTCATCGCGGTGATCCATACTGCCCGTGCGGTCAATAACTTGAACGACACTCACACTGTCTTCCTGGTAAAATGGCAGACTTGCAACCAGTGAATATTTTTGCACAGGATCAGTAACCGGTTCGTTAATAGCATGTGCATCCACCGTTATTTTCCAATGTCCGGCTGCCGGCCCATTTACAAACACCTGCTCACAGTTGTTGTCCCGGTCTACACCGGTGCCGGCATTGTTGTCCCAGTTTGCCGGAGCAGGGTCTAGTAGCCAGGGAGAATGAATTGTGTTATCGGGGGCTTGCAAGCTAAGATCAATGTCGTTTATAAGTTGAATACCCTCGACATCGTCCCAGCAAATGGATACCCTGAGGTTTGCCTGTCCTGCGGGCACATCGAGCACAAATTGATCTTGTTCGGCGGTGTCATAAAATTCCGATTCAATGACTTGTCGATTGCGTATTAATTGATAAGCCGCTTGCGCATCCACGCCACCCCAACCAAATTCATAATCTGGCCCAGGTCGGCCCATATCTTGTGCGGAATGAATCAATAGTGTTTTAATAGTCGAAGGCAGTGGAACTTCATTGCTGTTAATGTCGGCGAAAAACTCATCCCGATAAGTTTGAATTAACAGTGCAGTGATGCCGGTAACCGCGGGTGCCGCCATAGATGTTCCATTGGATTCATAATAAACGTCATCGGGGTTGTCATCGCAAGACCAAATAGCAACACCAGGGCCAACCAGATCCGGCTTTAAACGTCCGTCGTCCGTTGGGCCCCAGTTACTAAAAGTGGACATGGCACCAGTGGCATCATTAATAGCGCCTACGCTTATTACATTCTTGGCTGTAGAGGGTGGAATTAAGGTGTCAAACCCAGCATTAGCCGAACCTTGATCCCAGTCGGCGGGTTGCGCGGCTGTGGCTAAACCACCAGCAGGATCGTTTCTATCATTGCCGACAGCAAATACGATGGAGAGGTTATCATCACGCACCAATGTATCGAAGTCGGCACTATCTAAATAGTCGCCGAATAATCCCTGATTATTTGTAAATACCCAATTGCCTAAATTATCAACGTTCCAACCTACTGTGTAACCCCACGAGTTATTTGCAGCAATAATAGCGTGGTCTTCTATAGCCTGAGTCATTTCAGCAGGCACGCTATCGTTATAGTCATAGGTTACAATAGTATTAGTTTGTGGGGCATGTCCCCGACGATTAGCGGTTATTGCTCCGTTGCCGGCCATGGTGCAAGCCACGTGTGTTGAATGAGCGCGAGTGGTATTTGTACGGGGTACTTCACCGAATACTACGCGTCCAGTTAAATCATCATGCGCATCATCCACTTCATTACCATCCCATATTCCTAATACGTTTCCGTTGCCTTCTATATTGATTGCCGCATTACTTTCCGCTACTTCAGCGTGCACATTATCGGTGTTAGTCCATGCTCTAGAGCCAGTGTTCGTTTCTTGCTTGGGGGGCGGGTAGAAAGTGATGAATTTAACATTGTCTTCACCAGCCAATGAATCCAATGTGCTGGGGTTAATAACGATATAAAAACTCATGCGTCGAATACGTTTACTCTCGACTTGTGCACCATGCCTGGATAATACCGCTTGCGCCTGTTCCTCAGTTACGTCTGAGTAGAAGTTGATAGAAACCTTTATGGTTCCATCTGGATTTGTTGCCCAGTCGCCAGCGCCTTTTTCGCGAAGCAGAGAATGCACCTTATCATTTGGCGTTAATTGACCAATCCAGCGAATGGTATTCAGTATGGGATATTTTGTTCTATTTATAGGATCAACGAATAATAAAGGGGGGGTATCGGTAAGTGAGGCGTGCCACGCATTACCCCCTGCGTGTGAGAGTAACTTTACTCCCCGTGTCTGCAAGGCCACACGTTCACTGCGAGTGGGCGTATGTTTGAGTTGCAGAAGTATGTGTGGTATTTGTTTCTCTTGAGTAATGATATTTTTTAACCGCTGCACCATTTGTGTATCTATACCCGTTGCAGGTATGAAAATGCGGGCTTGAAGAGAAATAGCATATTTGTCTTTTTGCTGTTGCGGTGCTGCATGTATTGTAGAAGTATATGAAAATAAAATGCCTGTGGTCAGTAAAAAAAGCATCCACAAGATCGGTGATTTCGTAATAGCTTGAGTGAAGTTTGAGTGAGTCATTATTGTACCCTCTCTGAGACAGCTATAAATATTAAGTTATAGGTTTTTTAGGCTTTAATTAAGTACTATTTACTATATTAAAAAATGATATGAGTACTCAAAATTACTCAACCATAACTGAGAAAAAGGCATTTAATATTGTCAGACTATTTGGAAACACTAACCCCCTTAGTATTTTTTTTCACTGATATAAATCAAGTGATTGTGAGCTTAGTGTTAGGGCTCCTCTGATCAAGTCTATTATATCTCTGACCGCCCCGCAGTTGAACGCTTCAGGTCTCGCAGAGACATGATAGACTTAATCAGAGGCGCCTTAGTAACTGACAATAAAAAATGTGAGCTAATAGCGATGCGGGTAAATATTCCCTGTTTCTTCTTACTTGGTTGGATCATGCGTGAGAATACCTATCTGGCACAGGTGGTAAAAATTGATAAGCAGCGTGGACACAAAGTCATTACGACTGGACCCTACGCTCGGGTGCGTCATCCCATGTACACTGTTATCATCATTTTGTTATTTGCAGTCCCCGTTGCACTCGGATCGCGTTATGCATTGGGACTTTCTGTTTTTCTGTCACTGCTGCTGATTGTGCGCATTTATCTTGAAGATCGTACCTTGTATGCCGAGCTTGAAGGCTACCCGGAATATGCCCAAAAAACCCGTTATCGATTACTGCCCGGCATTTGGTAAAAGGCTAGTGCTATGAAACCACTAATAGACGTTATAACAAAGCAACTCTGGATTTGTTTGCTCGTTCATTATCACCTGACATTTAAGCTTATAAAAAATCATTAAACAAATATCTATGTGCATGAAAAGAGGGATTTATGAAAGCGAGTGTCTTAACAAACTACGGCTCACCCGACTTTTTTGAACTAAGGCAGGTGGCTAAACCCACGCCTAAAGACAATGAAGTGCTAATAAAAGTGTATGCATCGTCCATCAATTCCTGGGACTGGGAAATACTCATAGGCAAACCCTTTGTTAATCGCTTAATGGTCGGCTTACGCAAGCCAACTAAAATAACCATACTGGGTTGTGATATTTCAGGACGCATTGAAGCCGTGGGTAAAAACGTAAAACAGTTTCAGGTGGGGGATGAGGTGTTTGCTGACATTTCCCATTGTGGTTGGGGAGGGTTTGCCGAGTATGTCTGTGTACCTGCAAATAAAAATGCATTGGCTATAAAGCCAACTACGATGACATTTGAACAGGCCGCAGTTGTTCCTCAGGTAGCCGTTCTTGCTTTGCAAGGGCTGCGTAAGGGGCAGATTGATCAGGCCCGCACCGTATTGATAAATGGTGCCTCGGGTGGTGTGGGATCGTTTGCCGTACCCATGGCCAAATCATACGGGGCAGAAGTGACAGGGGTGTGTCCTACGAACAAAATGGACTTTGTGCGCTCGCTTGGTGCGGATCATGTTATCGATTTCACCCAGGAGGACTTCACCCGAAACGGGCAACAGTATGATTTGATTCTTGATGTGCAGGGGCATCATTCCATCGTTGATTACCGGCGAGCATTATGTCCCACTGGGCGTTATATTATGGTCGGTGGTTCGACTAAACTGGTGAATCAACTTTTGTTTCTGTGGCCCTGGCTCTCATTGTTTAGCCGCAAAAAAATGCGCCTTTTGATGCATAAACCCGATGCAAATGATTTGAATGTTATGAAAACATTTTTTGAAGCGGGCTCAGTCAGCCCCGTGATTGATAAAAGTTATCCATTAAGTCAGCTTGCTGAAGCCATGAGATATTATGGCGAAGGGCATGTTAAAGGCAAAATTGTGATCACGATAGCCGAAGACACATGAAAGCCGTGCGATGGACAAAATATGGGCCGCCAGATCTGCTTCAGCTTAAAGAAGTAGAAAAACCTGTGCCCAGTGACAATGAACTTCTGGTAAAGGTGCATGCGACAACGGTCAATCGAACAGACTGTGCAACCATTAGAGCAAAACCCTTTTTTATGAGACTGGTAACGGGTCTGTTCAAACCTAAAAAACAAATTCCAGGAAGTGAGTTTGCCGGTGAGATAAAGGCCGTCGGGCGGCATGTTTCGTCTTTTCAGGTTGGGGATAGCGTGTTTGGTTTTGATGATGAGGGTGCCGGCTCTCAGGCTCAATATTTAACAATTTCAGAAGATAAAGCAATCACAATGCCGCAAGATATTAAGTATGAGCAGGCGGCAGCGAGTTCTGAAGGTGCGCATTATGCGTATAATTTTATAAATAAAGTTGATCTGCAAAAGGCACAAAATGTATTAGTTAATGGTGCGACAGGTGCTATTGGATCGGCGGCAGTTCAGCTTCTAAAATATTTTGATGTGAATGTTACCGCCGTATGCGCTACAGAAAATATAGCGTTAGTAACGCAATTAGGCGCCAGTAAAGTGATTGATTATACAAAAGAAAATTTTACAGAAGACAATCATAAATATAACTACGTTTTTGACACTGTCGGTAAAAGTTCATTTTTCAAATGCATGAAGCTGCTTAAGCCCGGCGGGGTTTATATTTCATCTGATCTGGGTTACATGTCACAAAATATTTACTTGCCACTCATAACGCCAATCTTAAGCCGTTTACTCGGTAACAAAAAAACTGTATTTCCTGTTCCGACAGACATTAAGAGAAGCTTGCATCTAATCAAAAAACTCATAGAGCAGGGGAAATACAAATCGGTGATCGATAGAAAGTTTTCACTAGAACAAATTATTGAAGCGTATAAATATGTTGAAAAAGGCCAGAAAACGGGAAATGTTGTTATAACGGTTGGGCATGAAACCTGACTCTGGAAAATGTGACCCTGGAAATGTGACCCTGGAAATGTGACCCTGGGAAATTTGATCCTGGGAAATTTGATCCTGAGAAATTTGATCCTGAGAAATTTGATCCTGGGAAATGGCCAGAAATTACAATGATTATATATTGCAGGATCGAAAAATGAATATCATTTATCGTAAAGCCATGGCATTTGTTATTTTAAGCAATCAATGGGTTGTAATTATCCTGTCATTGTTCTCTTTCGCTATAGTCAATGTGTCAGTGGCTTCAGAAATGCCCTTAAGTAGTAGCACTAAATTTATTACTATCGAATATCTTGCCCCAACAAAAAACGATCGCGATATTAATACAACCAATATAGATATTAACTATCTAATCACCAATTCGGTGTCATTAGCAGATAAAGTGAATCTGAAAATTTATTTTGGCCTGATTGCTACATATGCAACCGGAAGTATCACACAATTGGAAGGTAGCATTGAAGAGGGTGATCTCAGGGAGGTGAATTTTGATAATTCTGCTTTTGGTTTAGGTCCAGGCTTATTGGTAAGTTTTCAATTGTGGAGTAGTAACCGATTTTCGTTTTATCTTAATGGCCGCGGAAATTTCATTGTTTACAATAAAAAATTTCCTGCCGGTGGGGATTACTATAATTTTATGTGGCGAGCGGGTCCTGCTTTTGAATATCAGGTAGGTCATTCAAATGCCATAGGCGTTGGTTACAATTGGGCACATATATCTAACGGTCAAGGTGTTGATCAAAAAAATCCATCATACGGTGCTAAAGGCATTATGCTCAAATTCACAGGTTTCTTTTAAAATAGCATTAAGCGAAAAAATAAACCTGTAAGCGGTGGTGTTCAGGCTTCTGGATTTATTGAGGCACCACCATAGAGGTAGTTACTTTTTATGGAAGCACTAAATATTTTTGGTTTTTTGTATCTTGTCACTCTTGTGATACCTGTAACAGTTGTTGCAGAGGAGTCTTTTTCTAAAGAAAATAAAGATGAATTGTCAGAACTTGATAAGCGTATAAAAATAGAGTGCGCGACACGCTTACAGTCATTTGTGCTTACACCACATAAACCAAATTATATTTTACCGCTTTCCTGTAATGGCAAGCCCAACGAAACGTCGGTGGATATATTGGGTGATGGAGGGCTGGATAAGAATGAAGTTAAATTCCAGTTTAGTATGAAATTTACTATTATCGAAAATTTATTTTATAATCAGGGCTCGGTCCCAATGCGAGTAAGTTAAGCCATAATGCATTGAATATATTATAATTATTTGCTTGTAATTCCCCTCTTTGAAAAAGAGGGGTTGGGGGAGATTTGAAACCTTTCAAGTTGTTAGACTATATTTTATAGTGTTAATAATCTGAATACTTTTTAATCCCCCTCAGTGACAAGATTAATTTTATTTATAATCGGCAATCATTATACCCATATCTATACTCCCGTTTTTCTAAGGGGGAGGTCTTCAATCAAAATTTTAACTTGATTCTGATCATTAAAATGTTAAATATGCATCACTTGACGTCGATGTTTACCAAACAGCTCGTACAATGCATTTACATGAGGATTACAATCAAAAGATAAGCAGAATAACAAGTCGGTGTGTCAGATATTTTTTACTACGTAAATTCAAAGTGTAGATAAATAAAGCGTAGATAAATAATGACACCGAAATGGAGTTCAAAAATGACTAATAGATTCACAATGCAGTGGAAAACGGCGGTAGTTGCTCTGGTCATTGTCATTGCAGCTATCAGTTTTTTATTCAAGTTTTTACAAAATCCAGAGCTCCCGCCAGGCATTGTGTCTGGCAACGGACGAATAGAGGCCGTCGAAGTTGATATCACCACGAAGTTTGGTGGTCGGCTTGCCTCAGTGTTGGTTAATGAGGGTGATAGCGTTGATCTTAATCAAGCACTTGCGCAGATAGATACCAAGGAACTGGATGCACAGCTGCGCCGGGCCGAAGCCGAAGTGCGACGCGCCAGGCAGCAAAAAAACGTTGCAATCGCTGTGATCGCACAACGCAAGAGTGAGCTTTCCCTGACAAAAAAAGATTTGGAACGTTCCAGAGGGCTTTATGAAAACGACAGTATCTCACTTGAACAATTGCAGCGAGATGAAACTGCCGTGCAAACAGCGAAGGCAACATTAGCAGCGGCTCAGGCCCAGCTCTCCAATACAGAAGCAGGCATCGAGGCAGCCATTGCGAATACGGAACTACTCAAAGTTCAAATAGAAGACAGTATTCTCAGGGCACCTATTCCAGGACGCATCTTGTATCGCCTGGCCGAACCCGGTGAAGTCTTACCTGCAGGCGGTAAGGTGCTGACGGAGCTTGACCTGACCGACGTTTCCATGACCATCTTCCTGCCGACGCTGCAGGCTGGGCGACTGCGCATCGGTGACGAAGCGCGTATCGTACTCGATGCCATACCCGAGTACGTTATTCCAGCGACGGTATCATTCGTCTCGCCCGAGGCCCAATTCACCCCTAAGGAAGTCGAGACCCGTACAGAGCGCGAGAAGCTTATGTTCCGTGTCAAAGTGCGGATTGATCCGGCGCTGCTTGCGAAACACAGTGCGATCGTGAAATCCGGTGTGCCGGGTGTGGCGTACACGCGACTCGGCACTGACGTCGATTGGCCCGAGTCGTTGCAGGTGCGGCTGCCGCCATGAGAGCGCCAGCGGAGATGGTTGCGCGCGTGGCCGGCGTGAGTCATCGCTACCGCAAGGTGTGTGCGCTCGATGACGTCACGCTTGACATTCCGGTGGGTTGTCGTGTCGGGCTGATCGGCCCGGACGGTGTGGGCAAGTCGAGCCTGCTTGCACTCATCGCCGGCGCGCGCCGCCTACAGACCGGCACGGTCGAGGTGTTCGGCGGCGATATGCGCCGTGCAGGTTTCCGTAACACGATCGCGCCGCGTATCGCCTACATGCCACAGGGCCTGGGGCGTAACCTGTACGCGACGCTATCGGTGTACGATAACATCGATTATTTCGGTCGGCTGTTCGGCCAGGGACGCGCCGAGCGTATGCAGCGCATTGATGAGCTGTTGCACAGCACCGGGCTCGCACCGTTTCGCGACCGTCCGGCGGCCAAGCTCTCGGGCGGCATGAAGCAGAAACTTGGTCTGTGCTGCGCACTGATCCACGACCCCGATCTCCTGATCCTCGACGAGCCGACCACCGGTGTCGATCCGTTGTCGCGCCGCCAGTTCTGGGAGCTGATCGACCGGCTGCGCGAGCGTCGAGAAGGTATGAGCGTGATCGTTGCCACCGCTTACATGGAGGAGGCCGAGCGCTTCGACTGGCTGGTGGCGATGAATGATGGGCAGGTGCTGACCACCGGCAGTCCGACCGAGCTCAAGGCACGCACCGGCGCCGTCAATCTCGATGCGGCGTTCATCGCATTGCTGCCCGAGGCGCAGCGCGCTGGCCACCGCGTGCTCACCGTGCCGCCGCGCGAAGTGGAGAGCGGCGGCGCCCTGGCTATCGAGGCCGAGGGTCTGACCATGCGCTTCGGCGACTTCACTGCGGTCGATGCCGTGAGCTTGCGCATCGAGCGCGGCGAGATCTTCGGCTTTCTCGGCTCCAACGGCTGCGGCAAGACCACCACCATGAAGATGTTGACCGGCCTGCTGCCGCCGAGTGAGGGCAGCGCGAAGCTCTTCGGCGAACCGGTCGATCCGCGTGACCTCGCCACCCGCAAGCGGGTCGGCTACATGACCCAGGCATTCTCGCTGTACTCGGAGCTGACCGTGCGCCAGAACCTGGTGCTGCACGCGCGCCTGTTCCACCTGCCCGCCGACCAGGTCGCGCCGCGCGTGCGCGAGCTGATCGAACGCTTCGGCCTCGGCGCGCACACCGATGCGCTCGCTGCCGCCTTGCCGCTTGGCATCCGCCAGCGCCTGTCGCTCGCGGTCGCCATGGTGCACAAGCCGGAGATGCTGATCCTCGACGAACCGACCTCGGGCGTCGACCCGGTGGCGCGCGATCAATTCTGGGAGCTGCTACTGGATATCGCTCGCCGCCAGGGCGTGACCATCTTCATCTCTACCCATTTCATGAACGAGGCCGAGCGCTGCGATCGTATTTCACTGATGCATGCCGGCAAGGTGCTGGCCAGCGACACACCGACGGCACTCAAACTGGCGCGTGGGATGGCGACGTTGGAGGAGACCTTCATCGATTTTCTGGAAGAGGCTGCCGGTGAGAAACCGGAAGCAATACCGTCCGTTCCAGCACCGGTAATGACGACGACAAAACCGGCGCGCAGCGGGTTCCGCCTGGCGCGGCTGTTCGGTGTGGCGCGCCGCGAGACCCTGGAACTGTGGCGCGATCCGGTCCGGCTCACCTTCGCGCTGTTCGGCTCGATGCTGCTTATGGTGCTGCTCAGCTACGGCATGACCTTTGATGTCGACGATCTGCGCTTTGCGGCGCTCGACCGCGACCAGACCCCGGAAAGCCGCGATTATGTGCAGAACATTGCCGGCTCGCGCTATTTCCTCGAGCGCCCGCCGCTCTACGACCAGGCCGCGCTCGACAGGCGCATGCGCAATGCCGAGCTGAGCCTGGCGATCGAAATCCCATCCGGCTTTGGCGCCGATCTGCGGCGCGGCCGTTCGCCGGAAGTCGGCATGTGGATCGACGGCGCCATGCCGTTTCGCGCCGAGACCATTCGTGGCTACGTGCAAGGCCTGCACTACCAGTACCTGACCGATCTCGCCACTCGTAACGGCGTGACGTCGCCGGTGGCCGCAGCCGAGATCGAGGCCCGCTACCGCTACAACCAGGACTTCGAAAGCTTCAACGCCATGGTGCCCGCTATGATCGCCATCTTGCTGGTGTTCATCCCGGCGATGCTGACCGCGCTCGGGGTGGTGCGCGAAAAAGAGTTGGGCTCGATCACCAACCTCTACGTCACGCCCATGACCCGACTAGAATTTCTGCTAGGCAAACAGCTGCCGTATGTCGCCCTCAGCATGATCGGCTTTTTCGGGCTGATGGCGCTGTCGGTGTCGCTGTTCGGCGTGCAGTTCAAGGGCAGCTTCGCAGCCATCACCGTCGGCGCGCTGCTGTACGTCACCGCCACCAGCGGCCTGGGGTTATTGATGTCGACCTTCACCCGCTCGCAAGTGGCGGCGGTCTTCGGCACCGTCATCGCCACCATGACGCCGGCGTTCGCGTTCTCCGGTTTCACCTCCTCGGTCTCGGCGCTGGAGGGTGGTGCCGCGGTGTTCTCCAAGATCTACCCCACCACCCATTTCCTGATCATCAGCCAGGGCACTTTCGGCAAGGCGTTGGGATTCACTGATCTTACCGCGCAATTCACAGCATTGGCGCTATTCATACCTGCCATAACGGCCTTGTGTGTGCTGTTGTTGCGCAAGCAGGAGAAATGACATGCAGCGCCTCGCCAACATCTTGCAGCTCGGGGTCAAGGAGATGCGCAGCCTGTGGTTCGACAAGGTACTGCTGATTTTCCTGATCTGGTCGTTTTCGTTCGGCTTGTACGAGGCGGCGAGAAGCCAGTCGGCCGAACTGCGCAACGCGTCGGTGGCGGTGGTCGACGAGGACCGCTCGTCGCTGTCGTTGAGGCTGCTTGGCGCATTGCGCCCACCGGAGTTTTTGCCGCCCAGGCTGATCGGGTTCGCCGAGGTAGATCCCGGCCTCGACGCCGGGCTTTTCACCTTCACCCTGCACGTTCCCGCCAATTTCCAGCGCGACGTGCTAGCTGGTCACCGCCCGGCCATTCAGCTCAACATCGATGCCACGCGCATGAACGAGGCATTCATCGGTGCCGGCTACATCCACAACATTGTCACCGACGAGGTGACGCGCTTCGTGCAGGGCTATCGCGGCGATCCGGCGCTGCCGATCCGGCTCACGACCCGCATGCGGTACAACCCCAACCTCAACGGCGTGTGGTTCTTCGGGGCCATGGAACTGGTTAACAACATCACCTTCCTATCCATCATCCTGGCCGGCGCGGCGCTGATCCGCGAGCGCGAGCACGGCACGCTCGAACATCTTTTGGTCATGCCGCTCACTCCGTTCCAGATCATGGCCGCCAAGGTCTGGGCCAATGGGCTGGTGGTGCTGGCGGTGGCGGCGGCCTCGCTCGCGATTGTCGTGCACGGAGCGCTGGCCATGCCGGTCGCCGGCTCTGTGGCGTTGTTCCTGCTGGCCGCCGCGCTGAACCTGTTCTCGACCACCGCGCTCGGCATCCTGCTCGCCACCATCGCGCGCTCCATGCCGCAGTTCGCACTGCTCATGATTCTGGTGGTGGTGCCCTTGCAGATGCTGTCCGGCACCAACGCACCGATCGAGAGCATGCCGCTCGCGGTGCAGACCGTCATGCTGGCGGCGCCAACCACGCACTTCGTGAGTCTCGCCCAGGCGGTGCTGTTCCGCGGCGCCGGTTTGGAGGTCGTGTGGCCGCAGCTGCTGGCCAATCTTGCCATCGGCGCAGCGTTCTTTACTGCTGCACTGCTACGCTTTCGTAAGACTGTGACCTTGACGCAGGGATAAACGACTATTCTGAATTACGGAGAAAAAAGTGATGAACCGAAAGTACCTTCTATATAGCGTGATTCTGTTCACGCTGATATTGCCATACCCGGCTTATGCAGCAAAGCAAGTCACTATCGGAATCGTTACCGATGGTCAGACAACACAAGCTGGCTGGACGACGGAGCAATTCAAAAATGAATTAAAAGCGTTAGCGAAAGGCGAGTTTGAACTGCGGTTTCCTGCGGCAAAACAACTGGATGGCAAGTGGTCTGCAAAAAATATTACATCAGCCTTTCAACAACTGCAGGACGATCCTGAAGTCGACATGATAATGACGCTGGGTTATGTCTCAAGCGCTGTCGCCATGATTAACACATCATTGCATAAACCTACTTTTGCCCCCTTTGCGTGGGATGTAAATTTACTTGGCATAAACATAAAAGGAAATACCAGTGGCATTAGAAATCTCAACTTCCTGAGTAATAGAGCTAACTTTGAGCGTGATTTAAAAGCCTTCCGCAGTGTTGTTGAGTTCAACAAGCTGGCCGTTCTCATTGACGTAAGCGTATATGAAGCACTACCTGGATTAATTCAACGTGCCCATGAGGTTGCCGGGAAAGGTGGCGTCGAGCTGCAGTTTATTCTGCAAACCACACAAGATGAAGATTTGGCCAGCAAGTTACCCGAAGACATTGACGCCGTGGTCGTGACTAGCCTGCCACGTCTTGATCCAGTTGCGATGAACCGCCTGATTAAGGCATTAATTAAGAAACGTTTACCCAGTTACAGCCTGATTGGTTCGCACTTGGTAAAACAGGGTTTATTAATGTCGCAGGCTCCAGACTCGGACTGGCAGCGACTGGCGCGTCGCAACGCGTTAAATATGTATGCGGTGTTAAAAGGAGAAGCCGTAGAAAATCAACGCATCACATTTGAAGGCAAGCGTCGTTTAACCCTGAACATGGCGACAGCAAGAGCCATTGGTCTGTCTCCTCGTTTCGAGATTATTCGTAATGCTATTTTGCTTAACGAAGAACCTGTAGCGAGAGGTCACTCACTTTCATTATCGAGCGTTGCCCATGAGGCCGTCAGGGTTAATCTGGATTTACGTGCGACAGCACTTGGGCTAGAAGGCGGAAAAACTGAGGTCGAGAAAGCCCGCGCTAAACGGCTACCACAACTAACCGCGAGTATTGGTTACGCGCAGTTAAATCACGATGGTCTTTTGATAAAGAGTGGAGCAATAGCAGAACAATCGACTAAAGCGGCATTGACGTTAAATCAGCTCATTTATTCCAATGAAGTCAGTACCAATGTCCAAATCCAGCGTTATCTACAGAATAATCGGCAAGCCCTTTATCGGCAGTTAGAACTGGATATTATTCAGGACGCAACCCTGGCCTATCTCAATATACTCAATGCACAAACGTTGCAACATATCCGTCGGGAAAACACTAATCTCACACGCAGTAATTTAAGGCTTGCACAGGACCGGCAACGCTTAGGGGTTGGTAAACCTGCCGAGGTTTATCGTTGGCAAAGTGAGTTGGCCACTTCAAAGAAAGAGTTACTGGAAGCACAGGCACGTCATCAACAGTCGCGCGATGCTCTAAATCGTTTGTTACATCGTCCATTTAAAGAACCATTCGTTACGACCTCCGCATCACTTGATGATCCGAACCTGCTGGTCAGTCGCAAAGCGCTTTTTGATTATGTCGATAATAATCGTGCTTATGCGTTAATGAGTGACTTTATGGTGAAAGAAGCGCTCAACGCTTCTCCCGAGATGGCAAGTTTTAAAGCCCTGATGACAGCCAGTAAACTGGATCTCGAGATTAACCAACGCGCTTACTGGTCGCCTACGGTTTCACTTCAAGGTGAAGTCATCAATGTGATGGATGAAAACCGACAGGCCGGTTTATCTGCTGAGGGTGATACTGATTGGAGGGTTGGCATCAATGTTACTCTTCCATTGTACGAAGGGGGCGCGCGGCGCGCCCGTGCTTCTGGTTCACGATTGACCCTTGAGAAGAATAATACGCTACATGCGGCTACGGCAGAACGCATTGAACAACGTACCCGATCCATACTTCATCAAATTAAGGCATCTTATCCTTCCATACAACTTTCAAAGCAAGCGGCTGTTGCAGCGGATAAAAATCTTAAGCTGGTTACAGATGCTTATACGCGCGGTGCACTTTCAATACTCGATTTGCTGGATGCACAAAATGCGGCGTTAGTCGCGCAGGAATCTGCAACCAATGCCGTCTTTGTTTTTCTCATCGATTTGATGAATCTACAACGCAGTCTGGGACGCTTTGATTTCTTTCTTGATGAACGAGGTCTGGATGAATGGCTTAATCGATTGAGAAATTATATTGCGACTGAAGGGCATGGGTAAAGAAGATTGAACGGATAATTTTCGGCGTTATATCCATGAAATATTAACCTATGAAATATTAATGATAAATGGAAGGTAATTTATCCAGGGAACCTCTGATTAAGTCAAACTAACAGCTTGTTTAGAGTTGCTATGGCTTAACTAAATAACGATTTACAGAATAAAGAAACAAAATGAAGATACCTCACTTAGTGATGCGTTACATGCCGGACTTACCAGCCGAGCTGATTCCTCTAGTCGAGAAGGTTGCAGAGCTTGCAATGGACTTGCGCTGGACCTGGAGTCATGCCGGTGATGAGGTGTGGAAAGCAATGGATCAACAGTTGTGGGAACAGAGCGAAAATCCGTTTGTTGTTTTGCAAAATTTGACCCGCGAACGGCTCGAAGAATTAAATCAAAACGCACAGTTTAAACAGCATCTCGATCGTTTGACCGAGGCGCGCAATAGTTACTGCGATCGTTGCGGCTGGTTTGGCGAAGTGCATACCGATGCTGAACTCAAAGGGGTCGCCTATTTCAGCATGGAATTTGGCCTGGGCAAGGCGCTGCCACTGTACGCGGGTGGGCTTGGCGTATTGGCGGGCGATTATCTTAAGGCCGCCAGTGATCTTGTGGTACCCGTTACCGCGATTGGTCTTCTATATCAGGAAGGTTATTTTCGACAAGTGCTGGACGCGACGGGGTGGCAGCAGGAAATCTATTCCTATAACGATTCGAGCAGTCTACCCCTTCGTCCCGTAATGGCGCCCAGTGGTGCCTGGTTGCACGTCTCTATCAAGTTACCCGGACGTACCGCACGGCTGCGTGTTTGGGAGGCGCAGGTGGGGCGGGTTAGTCTGTATCTGCTCGATAGTAATGATCCGTTGAACAGCGCGCCCGACCGCGGTATTACCAGCAAGCTGTATGGCGGTGGGGAAGAGATGCGCCTGGTGCAGGAAATCGCCCTGGGAGTTGGTGGCTGGCGCCTGATTGAGGCACTGGGGTTGGAGATAGATATTTGCCATTTGAATGAAGGCCATGCCGCGTTCGTCACGCTGGAACGGGCACGCTGTTTTATGGAACAACAGCAGGTGGACTTTTGGCAAGCCCTTTGGGCGACCCGACCGGGTAATGTGTTTACTACGCACACCCCGGTGGCCGCCGGTTTCGATACCTTCCCCCGCGACTTACTTGCCAAGTATGGCCTGGTATACGCCGATGATCTGGGCGTGGAGGCTGAAGAATTAGTGGCCCTGGGCCGCCGAAATTCGGAGGATGGCGGCGAGCCCTTCAATATGGCGTATCTGGCGGCGCGGACCTGCGGCATGATTAACGGTGTGAGTCGTCTACACGGTGAAGTTAGCCAGGGTATTTTTCAGGATCTGTATCCTCGCTGGCCGAAATGTGAGGTGCCCGTAAGTTACGTGACCAATGGCGTGCACGTGCCATCGTGGGATTCTCCCTGGGCGGATAAGATCTGGACAAACACTTGTGGCAAGGATCGCTGGCTCGGCACGGAAGCGGCGCTTAGCAAAACGATTGAAGAGCTGAACGACGAAACTCTGTGGACTTTTCGCGGCCAGGAACGTGCCGATCTCGTGCGCCGCGCCCGTCAACGGCTTCGACTGCAACTTGGCCAACGTGGCTCGGAAGCGGACATTATTGCGCTGGCTGACCAAATCCTCGATCCCAACGTGCTGACACTCGGTTTCGCACGACGTTTCACCGCATATAAACGCCCTGATCTATTGTTGCATGATCCCGAACGTCTCACTCGATTACTAACTAACCCGGCGAAGCCTGTGCAGCTCATTGTCGCCGGCAAAGCGCACCCGGCCGATAATCAGGGTAAACGCTTCATTCAACAGTGGGTCCAGTTCGCTGCTCGAGCGGAGGTTCGTGAGCATGTGTTATTTCTTGAAGACTATGATATAGCCCTGGCCCAGGAAATGGTGCAGGGCATTGATGTCTGGATCAACACCCCACGCCGGCCCTGGGAAGCCAGCGGTACCAGTGGCATGAAGGTGCTGGTCAACGGCGGTTTGAATCTTTCTGAACTGGACGGTTGGTGGGCCGAGGCTTACACGCCGGACGTCGGCTGGGCGTTGGGTGATGGTAAGGAACATGTCGAACCCGAATGGGATGCTGTGGAAGCCGAGCAACTCTATCAATTGTTAGAAGACGAAGTCGTGCCGATGTTCTACGATCGTAACGCGACGGGTATCCCTCGCGCCTGGGTCACGCGCATGCGTACCAGCATGGCACGTCTCGCACCACGCTTTAGCACCAATCGCATGGTGCGCGAATACGTCGAAAAGTTGTACCTGCCATCGGCATCTGCCTTTCGGCGCAGGACGGCACAGAGAGGTAAAGTCGCGAAAAGACTTCACCTGTGGGATGAGCAATTAAGACGGCACTGGCATGAGGTGCACTGGGGTAACTTGATGGTGTTCGAAGAAAAAGGCCGCTGGACATTTGAAGTGCAGGTTTATCTAGGTGAGGTTTCCCCCGATTTAGTGCAGCTACAAGTCTATGCAGAGCCTATCGATATCGAAGCAGCGGATAAGAAGGCATCTGTCTGCGAGGTGATGCAGCGTCATACCAGCATTCCGGGTACTTTGAACGGATACCTGTATAGATGTAGCGTGAGTTCGGCGCGCCCCTACACTGATTTTACGCCACGCATTGTGGCATACCATGCGGATGCACTCACGCCGACTGAAAACAATCTGATCCTGTGGTGGTCAGGCATGGCAGAGTTCAAAGAGGTATTCGCAATAATATAGTTACATAAGGTGTCATCTAGTATGTGTCTCTGTAGGTGCTAATTTGCATTGGTTTTTTTTATGGTGCTGAATGATGTGCACAAGCAATAAATAAGTATTCAGAGTGAAACGGAGGATGTGATATGAAAATTAGACATTTTCTTTATAACGCTTTTCTTGTTGAGGACGAAGACGTCAAAATTGCCATTGATCCGGGGCAAAACTTATGGCTATTCAAACTCGATAGTCTGATCCCAAAATCGGAGCGGCCAGGAATTACACATATTTTTGTCACGCATGGTGATCCTGATCATTTTGTTTATGCTGTGCCTATGGCTAAAAAAACACGTGCAACCACTGTTTGCGGAGAAGCACTAATGGAAGACTTTCTTAGCAATAATGTTGAAGACGTTCATAAGTTAGAAGCAGGCAAGGTTGTTAGTCTGGATAACATGAGAATTGAGGGGCTGAATGCGAAGCACGGTCCCTTGCCGGTAAAATTCTTTGCAGGCTTATTAAATATAAAAGGCGAAGTTGCTCAAGGCAACCGGGGTGGAATGAAAATCTACCTGGGGCCTTTTAAAATTCTTGAAAGCCTGACAAATATGCAAGTCTATAGCCGCGGAACCATTAAACTTTTTTTTGGATTAATAAAAATGGTAAAAGAAAATATCGATTTTGCTCGCGGCTCGGTAGGCTTCAAAATTACGCTTGGAAATAAAACAGTGGTTAATCTTGGCGATAGCGTTTTTCTGAAAGAATGGCAGGGATTAAAACCAGATGTGCTGATGATCCCCATTGGTGGAAGAGTGATCGGGAATACGATGGATGAGAAAGAAGCGCTGAAGGCCGTTAGATTAATTGAGCCAAAGACCGTTATACCTTGCCATTATAATTGCGACTTTTTCTGGCGAAAGAAGGTTAATCCTGCCGATGATGAGATGTTTAAACGTGAAGTAGAAAAGATGGGGATTGATTGTCATATCATGCATTATGGAGACATGTTAGAAGTTAATTAGGTGTTTATAGTAATTCGTATTATTCTACATAATTAGGAATCAATATGTTTTTTAAATTTCTTAAAATAACTGTCCCGGTAATGGCCCTGGTAGTGGCTCAGGTAATGGTTCAGGCTTTTATTGTTTTTATATTATTTGCACTGCAGGCCTGTGCTTCATCACCGACCAGTGCTTCATTATCGACATGGGAAGTTGGCAAACCGAAACACCATACAACTGAAGGGTTCCGTAACTACCCTATAATTCCAGACCCACCTGCATTAGGTGTTGATTTTTACCTGCGTCGCATTAAATCATCTTTTAATTTGCCCGTTGTTCCTGAAAGTCATTACTTACCTGAAGAAGAGGCTATTGCGCAACTGCATAATTTAAAAAATAAAAATACAATCACCTGGATTGGACAAAGTACTTTTTTAATCAAAATTGATGGGAAGTTTATCCTCACGGATCCTTTTTTTTCAAAACATGCATCGCCTTATTCTATTGGCCCAATGCGTTTCGTCGATCCTGGAATTAGCCCCGATGCGCTTCCCATAATAGATATTATAATAATATCGCACAATCACTACGATCACCTGGATGAGCCGTTCATCAACAGTCTTCCAAATAAAGAAAACATCCATGTGTTCGTTCCGCTTAAACTAAAAAAATTTTTCACTGAGCGCGGTTACAAATTTGTTCATGCGCTTGATTGGTATGAAACAGATTCAATTTATAATGTTCGAATGACAGCTTTACCGACCGTTCACTTTTCAGGTAGAGGAATCAGTGATAAGAATGAATCGTTGTGGTGTTCCTGGGCTATTACCACACCGTTTGGAAAATATTTTTTTATTGGTGATTCGGCATATTCCCCAACTCTCTTTAATGAGATAGCACACAATTTCGATTCTTTCGATCTTGCAATGCTTACCATTGGGACGTATGGAAATAGAAAATATGGTGTTAATAATCACACCACACCAGAAGAAGCGATTAACATAGGAAAAGCGATTAAAGCAAAAAGACTTTTAGGAATGCATTGGGGAACAATTGAACTTTCAGATGAGAGCCCCTGGGAACCACCCAAACGTTTTAAAGAATCAGCTCAAAAAGCAGGATTTTTATCCGAAAATATCTGGATAATGAAGATTGGAGAAACGCGTTTACTACCCGGTAAATGATAACGCGTTTACTCCCCGGTAAATGATGATGCATAAATGATGATGCTAAATCGTTATTATTAAGGAGATCGATTATGAATAACCGAAGAATTATAATTAAAGCGTTGACGTTTGGCTTAATGCTAATGGTCACTTTTCCCTGTTTTTCCACTTCAGAAACGGCAGAGACTGTGACGAAACGAGGAACCGTCAACGATGATTACTACGCGGCGGGCGGCACGGTTAACATCGATGCAGACATTGCCGGAGACCTTGTTGTATCAGGTGGAGAATTGTTTATCGGGCATCGCGTTCAAGGTGATGTTATGGCCGCTGGCGGCTCGATCAATATCGGTGGAGAAATACTCGATGATGTTCGTGTAGCCGGTGGGGAGATTACGATTGATGCAACCATTGGTGATGACCTTATGGCAGCCGGAGGGGAAATCAACGTTTCCTCGGCAACCTCCACTGGCGGCGAAATCTGGTTAGCGGGTGGTGATGTATATATGGCCGGAACAGTTAACAAAGGTCTGTTTATAGGGGCCGGTAACATTCGTATATCTGGCACAATTCATGGCGATGTGGCGCTTGAAGGTGGAGAAATACAAATTCTTGAAGGTGCGCTTATTGAAGGGAATTTGTATTACAAAAGCCCCGATAAAGCAAAGATACATCCCGATGCAAAAATCACTGGCCAAGTGACCTACGAACAAATGCAGTGGGATCACTCTCATCGTGGTTATAGTATTTTCTTTTCACTCACGCTGGTTGTCGCCGGTATTGTCTTGTTTCTGATATTCCCGGGTTTCACAATGTCAGCCGTCGGCAGGGTTTCGACTGATCCGTGGAGGAGTTTGGGTGCAGGCTTTGTCTTACTCGTGGTTACGCCTATAGTCGCGGTAATGCTAACGAGTATTGTGTTGGGTGTATGGGTTGGCCTGAGCCTGTTAGCGCTGTATTTTGTAGCGCTGCTTACCGGTTTACTGATTGGTTGTTTCTTTGTTGGCGATTGGGGTGCAAGACGCTTACATAAGGATGTTGCAACAACAGCTCGCAGATTACTTTCAGTCACTATAGTCATTATTCTACTTGGATTTATACAGCTAATTCCTTTTATGGGTGGTTTGCTTTTATTTGCGTTATTACTGTTAGGACTGGGGGCAGGAATACTACAGCTATATTTTGTCTACAGTCAATCAAGTGATGTGAAAGATGTTACGTAAACAAGAACATTACGGTTTTATTTAAGGTTAAATATTCTCTAATCAACAATCATGGGAATGAATTCTATGAATATAAATCAAAAAATAAAATGGTTGCGTATCAGTTATTGGGCGGGTGCAATTGCAGATTTATTAATGGTCATTCTTTTTCTGATACCCGAACGAATGGGCGAAAGTGAGTTTAGATATCCTATGGGGCTGGCGGCAGCTTTGATGATGGGTTGGACTTTTCTTTTGATCTGGGGCGATCGAAAACCACTCGAACGAAAAGGTATTTTGCTGCTTACGATTTTTCCCGTTATCAGCGGGCTCATTATTGCCAACCTATATGCGGTGGGTTTAGGTCTTTTCTCCATTTCGAAAACCATACCTTCCGGTATTCTTGGCGCATCGTTAATCGTTCTCATGGGGTTTAGTTATTTCAATGCGAGGGATTTATAGTATCGATTAAAGAACGATTTGATTAAAAGTGTAAATTAAGACTCAGTGAGTAAGCAGATATGCATGATCAAATAAATGGAATCGGAGCGCAGCTTAACAAGTTAGATATACCTGGTATCCAATATATCGTTATGAACTCGAATCAAACTCTCTATGAGTATATGGGGGGTTGGGCAGATATTGCGTTACAAAAACCGATGCAGGCCAGCACGACAATGATGGCTTATTCCCAAACGAAAACAATTACGGCGGCAGCAATTCTTCAGCTATATGAAAAAGGAAAATTAGATATAGAGCACAACATCGATTTATATATTTCAGGGCTCCCCTACAGGAAGCCGATAACTATCCGGCAATTGTTATCGCAAACATCGGGTTTACCGAACCCTATCCCTTTGAAATGGGCGCATTTAGCAGAAGAGCATCAGCAATTTGATGAAAGCGGTGCATTAGCTCGTATTCTGAAAGATCATCCAGATTTGTCATTCGAGCCAGGTGAGAAATACCAATACTCAAATATATCCTATTGGTTACTTGGCGAGGTAATTGAAAAAGTCAGTGGAATAAAATATCAGGATTATGTCAGGCAATATATATTTAAGCCATTGCTAATCAGTCAGAAGGAATTGGACTACACAATTTTAGATCCCAAACATCATGCTAAGGGTTATTTAGCAAAGTATTCTTTTTTAAATCTAGTGAAGGGGTTTTTACTGGAAAAAAAATTGACAGGAAATAAAAGTAGTTATGAAGGCAACTGGCTCCATCTTCGGAGCCACTATCTAAATGGTGCTGCATTTGGTGGTTTAATCGGAACCGCCAGAGGGTTTGGCAAATTCTTGCAAGATCAACTAAAGCCAACATCAGTGTTATTGGGCGGCGAAACAAAAAAGTTATTCTATATGCAACAGAAGATCAATAATGGCGATTTGATCGATATGACATTGGGTTGGCACATCGGTTATTTTGAAAACGTAAGATACTTTTTCAAGGAAGGAGGTGGCGGAGGATTTCATAGTGAAATGAGAATTTATCCAGAGCAGGGTGTTGCTTCTATTATTATGGTCAATAAAACAAACTTTAAACCCAGGAAAGTACTTGATCGCATGGATAAAGAATTTTTTCTCTAGCCATTAACTAAGTAAACGATTCGGGTGATATTTTCGAGGTAAAAACGCAGAGTTCGAGGAGTTCAATTGGTGGATGTTTTGTGTGTTATGAATATTAGGCTTGAGCGTGTCATTATCAGATGTTGGAAGCTGTTTTTTTTCTGCATAGTGATTTGTTTGTTTGCCTTTGCAGCAAGTGTCCATGCACAGCAAAGCCCTCTCATAGAAAATTCGTTAGGCGCTCCATTTCGCATACGTGACTATACCTTTCCCAGTTTCCTTGTATTGGGTTTTGCTCCGGCACCAGCCGCACCTCTCGGCCGAGGCCATTCTGCTGTTGAGTTCCATTATTCTGTTACCAGTAATTTTCAGGTGAGCCCCGAAGTGGAAGATTACCTTAAACAGAGTCGCGGTGGCGCACGTCGACCACTGGATGATGCTGACGTTGCCTTCATCTTAGGGCTCCCACAGGGCCAGAGCTATTATATCGACGGGGAGTTCAGCATGACGGAATTTGTCGTTCACTGGGGTCTGACAGAACGGCTAGACCTGGGAGTAGGTGTAAACTATATCCATTATGGCGGTGGCTTGCTTGATGGTTTTATCTTCGATGTTCATGACGCTGCCGGTGTCGGCCAACAGGGGCGAGACTACGTTAGTGATGATTACGTTCAAGTCGTGCTGGGTAGAGACGGCGGCCGGGATGTGGTGTTGCTCGACCGACCGACTGACGGTGGTTTGAGTGATCCAGGTATTTTTTTACGCTATGCATTTCCAGGCAAAGATGGCTGGAATTTTAATTTTGCCACGGGAATTAAGATACCTCTCGCGGACGAAAACAAATTTTTATCTACCGGAAGTTGGGATATCGGCTTTCAACTTGTTATAGATAAGCGCTTCACAAGCGATGCATTAATTTTAAACCTTGGAGCCGTGTTGCCAGGGGAGTTTAAGCAGACAAATTTTAATCCACCAACGCTGCCGTTCATCAATGTTAACTGGATTCACCGGTATAAAGACTGGACAAACACCCGATTTTTTTTACAAGCATTCCTTGCGGAACATCCCTATCGCGAGCTGGTTGATTCAGAACTGAGCGATTTAGAGATTCAGTTGACAGCTGGGTTAAAGTGGGACACTTCCCTGGGTATCATCGGCCTTGGCTTGACAGAGAACTTTTTAAATTTTGACAACACACCCGATATTGCGCTCCACCTGACATGGGGAATGTTGAAGTAATGCGTTGAAACCATTATGAAACGATTTCGTTTCTGAAGTATTAAGCGTCAATAAGTTACCGTCCGTATTAGTCTTTTGGTGCCTATTGCGGTCTAAATCATTTGAGGGTAATGTTGGGAAGAGCTATCTGTGTACTTACTCATGTACTTTTGATAAGACGATATACATCAATGAGGAAAATTATGGCATCTCGAATACTCATAAACGGCGAAGAAGTCACTAATCCTTTTCTAAAAGCAATTTTAATATTAGGCGCAATAATAGTCGCAGCACTGGTTGCGGCTGCCGTAATATTTATATTGCTTCCTGTTATCGGTGTTGCTATTACCTTATCTGTTGGCTTTGTTATTATTTTCGTTGTCGCCTCAGTGACTAGTGTTGTCGTACTAGCTTTGGCAGTGGTGTTATTAGCGTGGCTTTTTGGTGTTGGGGAATTCAGATTCGAAAATACGCATAAACGGCATAAATAATTATCTCATCAAATTTAGGCTGTATAGTCCGCTCTATGGGTTAACTGCTATTTGTCATTATTAATGTTTATCGTTGATATGTTAATTTATTGATTAGTGTCATGCCTTTAGTTACTGGATTAATTATAAATAACATTGCTTAGATAGGGGGGAGAGGTTATGAAAATGGCCATGATTGTTGTGGCAGGCAGCACAAAGAAGGATCAGAAAATTGATTTTTCAAAAGCATGTATCAACCTGTTTTAAATGTTAGTTTTATACTTTAAGCGCTTTTATCCACTTTATATCAAAGGCTTCCCTGTCATCTTGTTTTGTTTTCCAGTTGTGTAATAGGTGGCATCGGATATACCGTACTCACGACAGGTCTCTTTAACGAGTTTACCGGACTCAACTTCTTTCATAATTCTCATTATCTGTATTTCTGAATAGTGTAGTTTTTAAGTGTAGTTAGCCTTTTATATCTTTTTCCTGGGTGGATTTCTGGGTAGATTTATGGGTAGATTTATGGGTAGATTTATGGGTAGTGTTATATGAATATGTTTCTAATTTAGGGAGATACTAAGAATACGTATAATTGCGTAGTTACACGATGTCGCTTGCTTGCTAGTATTTTCTTTCAAATATAGCGTGCCTTGTATTTTAAACGATCTATTATTGGGAGTATGAAATGATAAGTAAAAATGCAAATGAATTGGATGTTAAAAAAACATCGCCTAGAAAAATATTAAGTCCTTTTGATGAAATGGAACGTATGTTTGAAAAGTTCTCAACAAAAGGCTGGTTAAGACCATTTCATTGGGATATGCCTGTTGTAAGTGATGTTGCTATGCCTTTAGCGAGTAAACTTCCTAATGTTGATGTCATTGATCGAGATGAAGAAATCGTAGTTAAAGCAGAAATGCCTGGTGTTGATAAAAAGGATATTGATATTTCAATTTCAAATAATTACCTAACAATAAAAGGTAGTAGCAGTCATGAGGAAAAAGAAGAACGTGATGACTATTATCGTTGTGAAATATCAAAAGGGGCATATATGCGGTCAGTTTCCTTACCTGTTGAAGTTAATGAAGAAAAGATTAAGGCGACTTTTAAAGACGGTATGCTAGAGATAATCATGCCTAAGATTGAGAAAGCAAAGAAACAGAGTATAAAAATAGACTAGAAACTGGGTGTTAGAAATGTCTATTTTAATTTAGCAGTTGTTGTTCGGTACAATGCCCCCAATATTTGTGTTGAGCAACCTTAAGTGACCAATGTCTACTGGTCACTTTTTTTATTTCTGTATAAATGCTATATCAGCCTTAGTTTATAAGTATTAATACATATTTAAAAAAGTTTATTATGATTTAATATTAAGTCAATATATTCACATTGTTAGGTGATTGGTTGTGAGTGCTAATAGACCACGTTTGTTAATAACCGATTCTGATAAGAAATCTTTGTTGATATTAAAAAAAATTATCGAAAAATATAATTATGAAATTATAGTAGAAAGTGATGCGGCTAATATATATGACTTGTTGGAGAATGAAAGTTTTGACCTCGTTTTACTGGATATCACTATATCAGATATAAAAGCATTATATTTAATAGAGCGGATATTAGCTGAGTATTCTAATACATCTATTATTTGTGTGAGTGATATTGCTAACTATGATGTTGGAATCGAAGCTGTAAAGCTCGGTGTCTTTGAAATTCTCATAAAACCCTATGATATGAAATATCTACCTACTTTAATTGAACATGCTATTTATGAATCGGTTGAAGAATCAAAGCACATGGAAGAATCAAGTCCCTATGAAATCACATCCAATATATACAAATTTATGGTTGATAATTCGCAGGATATTCAATATTTACTTGATAAAGATGGCCATTTTTTGTTTATTAATAAACGCGTAGAAACGCTTTTGGGATATCGTCCATCAGAATTGATTGGACAACATTATTCTAAAATCATACGCCATGATGATTTAATGGGCTGGAAATATCGTTTTCATGATAGAAGGCGTAAAACAAACCCATTAAGGAGCACAGAATTACAATTTAACTGTAAGCATAATAAATTTCGTTATTTTGATGTTAAATCAATCCCTTTTGATAATACAGCATTAGTTGCTAATCCATTGTTGTCTGCTGAGAAAAATACTATTATAGAATCTGTCGCGACATATGGTATTGCTCATGATGTTACGGCTAGAAAAAAAGTTGAAAGAACCGTATATCGTAAAGCTAGCTATGATTATCTGACGGGGCTACCTAATAAGTTATTGTTTTACGATCGACTAAATTTGGCTATTAAGCAGGCAAATCGTAATAATAATTATTTTGCTGTCATGTTTTTAGATCTTGATGACTTCAAAGGTATTAATGATAGTTATGGGCATGTGGTTGGTGACCAGATATTGGTAGAAACTGCCACTAGATTGCGCACCTGTCTAAGAGCTGGTGATACAGTCGCTAGAATTGGAGGTGATGAATTTGTATTGTTATTACCCCAAGTTAATAATAAATGGGAGGCAGCGATTGTTGCAAAAAAATTTACAGATAAAATGAACAGAGTCTTTGTTGTAGATGGTGTGACACATCGCTTAAGTGTAAGCATAGGGATTTCATTGTATCCTGAAGATGGTATGTCTGGTGATTTACTAATCAAAGGTGCAGATCAGGCAATGTATCAAATTAAGCATGGTAATAAAAATGGTTATAGATTTTTGTCTACCTTATAAATTAAACTTCCCTTAAAAATGTAATTTTCACTATAAAAAATATGTATATATCAATGGCTTTCAGCTGTTGTTCTGCTTTTACCTGTTGCTTATCTAATATAGTATTATCCAGCTGCTACCTGGTTTATTTAGTTATTAAAAATTAATACTTCAAAGGGAGTAGTATATGCTTATATCGTTGATAACTTTATTTTACCCATATATCTCAGTTATATATACTAGGTGTAATTATTTCATATTAAAATAGAAGATATTGAAGCGTGTCTTGCTCGGTTATCTTATCTATTTGGTTAGTTAAAGGAAGCATCATTAATACCAAAAATCCTAAGATGTCTGATAAAAATGAAAAAAACAAAGCTTCTCAGTCAACTATCAATTTTCCTATTGTTGGTATTGGTGCCTCGGCTGGGGGGCTTGAGGCTGTATCCCATTTATTGAAGAATCTTCCCGTAAATACAGGTATGGCATACATTCTGGTTCAACATCTGGCCCCAACGCATCAGAGTATGTTAGCAGAGCTACTGGGGCGCGAGACTGAGCTGCCGGTTATTGAAATAGCTGATGGTATGGGTGTTAAAGCCGATCATGTATATGTTATACCGCCGAACACAAACCTTGGCATACTACATGGTGTTTTGCACCTAATGCCAAGAAGTGAACAACCAGGCCAACATTTACCTATCGACTTCTTTCTACGTTCTCTAGCGGCAGAAATGTGTAATAGAGCGATTGGTGTTATTTTATCTGGTAGTGCGTCAGATGGTGTATTGGGCTTAATAGAGATAAAAGCGGCTGGCGGTATCACTTTTGCTCAGGATGAAGATACTGCTGCATATTCTAGTATGCCACACAGCGCCGTAGCTGCTGGGTGTGTCGATTTTGTACTACCCCCTGAAAAAATCGCTAGTGAGCTTGTACGTATTGCTCAGCATCCATATTTAACTCCTGTAAGTGTTAAGTCGGTTAATCCTTTACCTTCTGAGGAAGATCATCTACGTAAGATTTTTCTTTTATTACGTCAGCATTCAGGTAATGATTTTACGTTTTACAAACAAAGCACTATTCTACGTCGCATAAAACGTCGTATTTTGTTACATAAGTTAGAACGACTTGAGGATTATTTACGTTATTTACAATCAACGCCAGTAGAGGTAGACAACCTGCTTAGTGATTTACTTATTAACGTAACGAGTTTTTTTCGTGATCCAGAAATATTTACGGAACTAAAAAAGAAAATTTTTCCATCTCTTATGAAGGATAGGTCAAATAATTCACCCATTCGAATATGGGTACCTGGCTGTTCTACAGGCGAAGAAGTTTACTCTATAGCTATATGCTTGTTTGAATTTCTTGGTGATATGGCATCAAATACAGCAATTCAGTTTTTTGCGACCGACCTCGATGAGGAGGCTGTCGAAAAGGCGCGACGTGGTGTTTATGCAGAAGCTATTACTGATGTAGTATCTGTCAGTCGTTTGCGGCGCTTCTTTACTAAGGTTGAACAGGGCTATCAAATTTCTAAACATATACGAGATGTTTGTATATTTGCGCAACAAAATGTTATTAAAGATCCACCCTTTTCAAGGCTGGACATGATCAGCTGTCGCAATTTATTAATTTACTTAAGTCCTGTATTACAAAAAAAACTCATTCCTGTATTTCATTATGCATTGGCTAATAGAGGCGTGCTGTTATTAGGTACTTCAGAAACAATTGGTCGACATGCAGATTTGTTCAGATTAATAGACAAAAAACATAAGTTCTATGAAAAAAAATCGATAATAGGCCCAGTGCATATCAATTTCACAGAGATAAATTCGTTTAATATGAAAGAAATAGATAATAAAAATAATATGCCACCATTAGATGAATACTGGACTAGTCTCGATATTCAACGGGAAGCAGACCGTATTGTGTTAAAAAAATACGCGCCTTGTGGTGTTGTTATAAATCACGAAATGGAGGTTGTGCAATTTCGTGGACGAACTGGTGAGTTTCTTGAGCCTGCTATAGGTGAAGCTAGTCTTAATTTGCTAAAAATGGCTCGTAACGGTTTGCACCTTGAATTACGCAACGCAATAAATGAAGTAATCAAGAAGAAAACCCCTGTTAAAAAAACTGGATTACGTGCTCAGAGTGATGGCGATCTAAGAAATGTTACCATTGAAGTGGATCCACTATTAGATAAAGATAACAATGCTGATTATTTATTAGTGAGCTTTAGAGAAGATGATGAAACCTGTAAATTAGATACTGAAAATAAAATAGATAAGATTAAAGCACCGATCATCAAGGAAGATGATGAGGTTTATATAATTCAAAAAGAGCTTTCTGCGACTCGTGAATACCTACATTCAGTTATTGAACAACAGGAAGTAACGAATGAAGAACTGACTTCGGCTAATGAAGAAATTCAGGCAAGTAATGAGGAGCTGCAAAGTACGAATGAAGAACTTGAAACGGCCAAGGAGGAGCTTCAGTCGTCTAATGAAGAACTATCTACTGTTAATGATGAAATGAATAGCCGGAATAATGAACTGGAAGTTTTAACTAATGATTTAACTAATCTTATTGAAGGCTTGTCTATACCTGTAGTAATGGTTGATGAAGAATTATGTATTCGACGTTTTAGTCATAAAGCCGAAGAGTTATTGAATATAATTCATTCTGACCGAGGCAGGCCTATTGCACAGATTAAATCTACGATTGAAGTGCCAGATATTGAGAAAAAGATATTGGATGTAATTGACTCAGTTCAGATTAAAGAGTTTGAAGTTCAAAATAATAAAGGTAACTGGTATAAGGTTAGTATACATCCCTATAAAACTATAGATAATAAAATTAGTGGTTCTGTCATTTCTTTCTTTGATATTAATGATATGAAAAATAATTTAATCATCGCAGAAAGCGCACAACACTATGCCGAAGCGATTGTGGCCGCTATACGTTACCCTATGCTAGTATTAGATAAGTATTTACGTGTTGTGTCGGCGAGTGAAATTTATTATTCAATTTTTCAGGTGAGTGAAAAAGACACAATTGGGAATTTATTGTATCGCCTTGGAAATGGTCAATGGGGGATTCCTGAATTACGTAAAAAACTTGAGGAAACAATTAGTAAAAATTACATTTTTGATAATTATGAAATTGAACATGATTTTGAAAATATCGGCCATAAAAAATTGAGCATAAGTGGTAGACCTATCGTATATGGTTTAGATAACGAGATAATGGTTTTAATGCAAATAGAGAATGTTGGTGAAAGGTAAAGGTTCAAAATATGATGGCGGGAGTATGTCATTAGTCGATGCGGAGCTTCAGCATGATCTTATGCGCTTAAGTAAGAAGGAATTGATTGAGAGGATAACTGAATTAAAAAAAACTGATGTCGAAGTAAAAAACACCAAAATAACTAATTATCTGACTCATGAGTTACATGTTCATCAGATTGAACTTGAAATGCAAAATCGTGAGTTACGTGAAGCTCAAAGTGATCTGGAAATTACGCGAGATCGCTACGCCGATTTATATGATTTTTCACCTGTTAGCTATATGACATTCGGTGAAAAAGGTATTGTTGAAAATATAAATCTTACTGGTTCGTCAATGCTGGGTATACAGAGAACAAGTATTATTGGTAAACCATTTATACTCTGGTTAGAAAAAAATTATGTAACTGATTTTTATGCGCATTTAAAAAAAATAATTGAAACTGACATAAAAATAATTGATGAATTTAAATTAAAGATAAATAGTGGTGGATTTATAGACGTTCGAATGGAAAGCACTCGGAGTCTGGCGGAGAATAAAAGTAGTTATTTATGTCAGAGTGTCATTATTGATATTACAGAAAGTAAGCGTAGAGAAAATGAAATTCACTTGCAGGCACGTCAGTTAAAGCTCATAACTGATTCTTTGCCTCTACAGGTCGCTTATTTAAATGCAGATGAAAAACATTTATTTGTGAATAAAAAGTATATTGACTGGTTCGGTGTTACCAATGCAGATGTTATAGGTAAAGAGGCTAGTGTATTTTGGAATAAAGAATACTATTCGAGACTTAAAAGTCATTTAAATATTGCTTTTATGGGGCAGCAAGTCACTTTTGACTTGGAATTAGCAGAAATCGATTCCAAGATGAAATATATAAGTGTAACCATGATTCCAGATTTTGATATGAATCATATTGTTTGTGGCGTGATTATTATTATTGGTGATATTACGGATAGATTGGCTGAAGAGGTGGTGGATAGACAGCGACTATTAGATGCCGCACATTTTTCAAGATTGAATACTATGGGAGAAATGGCGAGTGAAATTGCGCATGAACTTAATCAGCCACTAGCAGCAATTTCCATCTACAGCGATGCCTGTAAACGAATCATTAGCTCGCAACAATCAGATGGTGATTTAATTATAAACACGCTTAATGATATCAGTGAGCAAGCTGAACGAGCAGGTCAAATTATTCAACATATAAGATCATTAGTCAGCAAAAAAGAATTAATTCTAATGTACACTAATGTGAATGATCTTATTAAGTCAGCAATGGATTTATTAGAGGTGGAGTTGCGGTCACATAGTATACAGTTAAGTTTGAATTTTGTGGATAATATACCATCAGCATATATAGATAAAATATTAATCGAGCAAGTAATTATCAATTTATCACGCAATGCAATTGATGCGATGGACAAAGTTGCGTTAACTAAGCGATTTATAGAAATAGATGCAACGAGAACGAATACTAGTGAATTTCAGGTGTGTATTAAAGACACAGGTATAGGTTTGACTAAAAGTCAGCTAGATACCATGTTTCAGCCCTTTAATTCGACTAAAGTCAATGGTATGGGGCTTGGGCTTGTTATTTGTAAATCTATTATTGATGCACATCATGGTCGTTTATGGGTAGACTCAACGTATAATAATGGCACAATGTTTTGTTTTAAAATTCCATTGATGGCTGAGGGCTTTCAAGATGACACATGAAAGTATAATTCATATTGTAGATGATGATAATGCGATACGTCAGTCGTTATCTTTACTTATGAAGTCTGAAGGTATGCCAGCGATTGTGTATGAATCAGCGGAAGATTTTCTTAATAGTTATAAGTCCACGAAGAGTGAGTGCCTGTTGCTTGATATACGTATGCCTGGAATGAGTGGCTTAGAACTGCTTGAAGAACTTAAAAAGCGTAATATGACTATCCCCGTGATATTTATAACAGGGCATGGTGATATTTCTATGGCTGTTCAGGCAATGATGGCAGGTGCGACTGATTTCATCGAAAAACCGTTTGATAGTGATTATTTAATCCGACGAACTAAAGATTGTGTAAAAGAATGTATTAGTCTGTCTAATTCCATTGAACTTAAACATCAGATGAATGAACGTCTTAGTCGGCTTACTAAAAGAGAAAGGCAGGTGATGGATCTTCTGGTAGACGGGAAACAAAATAAAGTCATTGCAAATGAATTAAATATTAGTGTTAGGACAGTTGAATTACACCGCGCCAAAGTGATGCAAAAACTGAATGCTCATTCTTTATCTGACGTGGTTCGTACGTCAATCTTATCTTCCTGAATTCAAACTGTTTATTACGTATAATTACGTATTCATTAAATTAAATATATCATATATAACGAAATTCACGAACAAAATATACCAATCTAAGCTGTATATGTTTAATGAAAAAAACTACGAAAGTCTTGTTTTTCCTGAAGTGTTGTGTAGCTACAATATGAATATCGTTAATAAGACGGAATCTGTAGTTGAAATAGTAAGTTTGATGAGAGCTCAGGGCATGGGCAAAGCATTGGCTGTAGGACTGGTGTCTTGTGACAATATTTAAAATATTCCAGTTTTAGATGCTCCTGGCGGTTTTGTTAGTATTCAATCAATGAATATGGAATATAAATGATTACAGAGAAATTCATTGAAAATACTGAAATTAATAAAAAGTACTTTATGCAATAGTTATATTTGACAGGTATATCTGATTTAACTGAGTAAGTGTAATTACGTATTTTAATTGTAATTGTAGTTGTTATGCTTGCTTTGCCAAAATTAAATAAAAGCTGTAGTAATAAATTATGATGTTGAGAAAATACAAATCAAATGTTAATTTTGCCATATATGACAAAGGTAAATTAACAGAAATAGTACAACCTGACCATATCGGATTGATTGGTATACATGCAAAAAAAAGTAATCATGTTTACCCAAAAAACAAGGTTTTGGAAATATGTGTGATTGGGCCAAATAAAATTTGCCAGGATGAGTATAGAGTGCCTGTAATTGTGTCATTAAGCGATGATAATGGGCTGGCGCTCAGGCTGGAAGAATTTAATGCTGATAAAGTGAAACAATGGTCAAAAATATTAAATGAGGTGTACTCCGTTTGAATGCATGTATATACATAAAATGAGTAGTGCAACGCTGTATTACCCGTTTTTAAATTTTAAGCATACTAAAGGAGATAGTTAAATGGATATTAAATATATAATTAATGCAGATATTCAGTGTTGCCTTGCGACCACTGAACTGAATGATGTTTTATTAATGTTAATGAATTCTTATTATGATGCTATTGTTGTGGTGAATCAGAAGATGTTGCCCATTGGAGTCATTACAGAACAAGATATTGTAGGGATGTATTCATGTTCTGACTCCGAGGATTCTGACTTCAGGGCTTCTGAATTAATGGCGTCTGATGTCATTAAAAATAAAGAAATATATATCTGTTGGGAAGGGGATGATGTTCAAATAGCACTGTCTATGATCAATGATAGGGAGCTTTGTTTCTTACCCGTGGTTAATAATGAATTTTGTTTTGTTGGTGTCATTAGCTTTTTAAAAGCATTGTCATTTTTAAATAATGTAATGCCTTTTCAATCGAACGACGACGTCGTCTACAAACATTAATTTATTTTTATTTGGTTTTATCTTCTGTTGAGTTACAGTGTAAGCTGACTTTTTTATCGGCAACTGATTCATTATCGCCTTTTAGTGTCGTATTTTTCAATAAATTTAAATACTTATATTTAATTAATGAAGGCGTATCGTGTATATTAACTGTATTTATAAGCGATGAATCATTTTTATTTTTTGGTGTGTTTATTGTGTTCATTTCCATGGGTTACGCCTTATTTAACTATATAATTGTAAGTATGATATTATGTTCACATGCCTGTTCTATTGACTAATTATGAACGCATAACATGTTATATAATATATGTAATTTTACCTATTTACATGTTAATTCTGGGTTGTTAATGACTGATGTAAATATTTATTATCTGTGTAAATATAATTAGCATTGTACTGATCAATCTCTTCGGTCTTCATTGCTTATTCTTCTATCAATATTGAATCGACGTACAGGTCCTGTGTAACTTGAGATATTTTTCCTGCGCCGTTCATTGCATTTAACCCTGCGCTCAAAATTCATTGTGTGAGTTATATTTTTGTTTTCCATACTATCCTGAATGCGTCTATGCTCGTTAGTGTCTGACGCTTGGACGTTATTTTTACTCATTAAAGATTGTGATTTTTTAATCATGATCGTGATGAATATTAGTGAGTATTAATAAGTTTTGGAAATTGCATTTTCATACAGTCCTGCTAAAGGATTATCTTGATGATATTTTATTATTTATTAAACAAATATACGTAATACTACGGGTTTAACGTGATTATTAGTTGTTATTTAAGTGATCTTTTTAAAAAATATAGTAATTGGTATTTCTATGCGTAAATTATGACCTGTAAACAGGCTGACTCTTAATGCTATAAGCCACTTAAGTGTCGTTTAGGTTTTCTGTGTGACGGTGTATTCTTTAAGAGATAATTTTTTTCGAGACGGGTAAAAGGGTGATGATTTTATTCTGATATTAATATTAAGCGCTGAATTCGTTCTTCTGTAACTGGATGTGTTCGCAGTAATGGTGGTCCAGGAGTCCTGAAATTGGGTAAAAATATTTGTTGAAGTAAGTTTTTTTCATATCGATTAGTCTTTAGGAGTGCAGAAATCAGGCTGTCTGGGTCACTCGTTAATTTAATCGCCTGCATATCCGAAATGATGTTGAAATTAGTATTACTAATCATTCTATCACTATAAAAGGTACCACTATGGAAGAAGTAAAAGTGGAAAAAGGTGATTATCACCGTTGCGAAATATCTCAGGGATCATTCTCTAGAACCCTGTCATTGCCTGATAAAGTTGATACTGATAAAGCCAAAGCCAAGTTTAAGAATGGTGTTCTTAAACTGACTATTCCCAAAGTTAAAAATACAAAGCATAAAAATGTCAAAATTAACTAGTCAAATCTATCTCCATATACGGAGACAGGGATTTTTTTATGCTATTAGATAAATGATTATTGTGTAAAATTAGTGTATCGTAATTTACAATATGATCGTATAAGTATATAACGTTTTTTTCTAATAGGGTTAGTCAGATGTTGGTGCAACTAATTCGTGTGCTAAAGTAATCACAGCACTGGTTACGGCTGCTGTAATATTTGTATTGCTACCTATTATCGGTGTTGCCATCGCCTTATCCGTTGGCTTAGTTATTGTTTTCGTTATCGCATCCGTGATTAGTATTGTAGTACTCGCTTTGGCGGTGGTGTTATTAGCCTGGCTTTTTGGTATTTGGGAGTTCAGATTCGAAAATATTCATAAACGACTTCAATAATCATCTCTTCAAGTTTAAGATTCATAACCCGCTCTATTTGTTTTTTCTTTATTAGTCATTATCAATGTTTATCGTTGGTATATATAGATATATTGATCAGTGTCATGACTTTTGTTACTGGATCAGTCATAAATAAACTATGCTTAGAGAGGGGGGGTAAGTTATGAAAACAACCATGATTGTAGTCGCAGACAGCACGAGAGCGCGTATCTTTACATGGGATCCAGACGATCACTCAAGATTGAAAGAGATTGACGATATGGCGCATCCTGAAGGTCGGTTGCACGAGCGCGATATGACGAGTGATCTACCGGGGAAAGGATCGGGAGCGGCTGGGGCTGGTGGGCATGCATACGATAAAAAGGACAGCCCTAAGAAACATCAGCAGCTTGATTTTGCAAAACGCATATCAACCCATCTTGATGATCAACGTAAAGCCAATAAATTATCTAAGCTATTGCTTATTGTAGCGCCAGAATTTTTAGGTGAATTACGTGGCCAGTTTTCAAACGAACTGGGTAAAATGATTGTATTTGAATTAGCCAAAAATTTGGCCGCACATGATGTGGCCGATATTAGAAAACAAATTCCTAAACCATCAGAATATAGAAAAATTTAATAGGTATTATTACGTATTATATTTGAGACATGGTTGAAATTTAATTTCGTAGGTTTTAAATTTACGTGTCATCGCTTGTCGTAGAGGAAGGCGTCGCCAATGCATGAAACTGAAACAGTCACCATTGATGGCAATCAGGCCGCCGCAACGATTGCCTATCAAACCAACGAAGTTATTGCTATTTATCCAATTACACCCGCTTCACCTATGGGCGAATGGGCAGATGACTGGTCATCTCGTCAACAGCCCAATTTATGGGGAACGGTTCCTGGTATTATAGAAATGCAAAGTGAAGGTGGTGCGGCAGGTGCCATTCATGGTGCGCTACAGGCGGGAGCCTTAACCACTACCTTTACTGCATCACAGGGATTATTATTAATGATCCCGAATATGTTCAAAATTGCAGGTGAGCTTTCACCGGCTGTCTTTCATGTTGCATCACGTTCTGTGGCGGCACAGGCATTATCAATTTTTGGCGATCACAGTGATGTGATGGCTGCACGCACCAGTGGCTTTGCATTTCTATGTTCTAATTCGCCGCAGGAAGTGATGGACATGGCACTCATTGCGCAGGCTGCAACACTACAATCACGCATACCCATCGTACATTTTTTTGATGGTTTTAGAACGTCCCATGAAGTGGCAAAAGTTGTCTCAATTAATAACAGCGTCATTAAACAATTGATCAAGCCAGACAGCGTCGCACAGCATCGTCAACGTGCATTAACACCCGAACATCCGGTATTACGTGGAAGCTCTCAAAACCCCGATGTGTTTTTCCAGACCAGAGAATCCGTTAATACGTATTACCAGGCAATGCCTGCGAGGGTGCAACAGGTAATGGATGAATTTGCACAGCTGACAGGGCGGCAATATCACTTATTCGATTATCTTGGTTCTGCTGAAGCAGAACGTATTATTATTTTAATGGGATCGGGCGCAGAGACCGTACAGGAAACAGTAGAGTACCTTTGCGCGATGGATGAAAAAGTGGGTCTGATTAAAGTACGTTTGTTCAGGCCGCTAGATAGCGAAGCTTTAATTAAAGCCATACCCGCCAGCGTGCGTAAAATTGCTGTGCTCGATAGAACTAAAGAGCCCGGATCAGATGGAGAACCATTATACAAAGATGTAGTAACCGTACTTGCACAACAGGTTGGTGAAAAGAATTCCCGATTTACACAAATGCCAAAGATCATTGGCGGCCGATTTGGTTTATCCTCCAAAGAGTTTACACCCGGTATGGTTAAAGCTGTATTTGATGAATTGAACGCGGCAGGCCCTAAAAATAATTTTACGATTGGCATAAATGATGATGTAACGCACAGCAGTTTGAACTGGGATAAAACGTACCGAACAGACGCGCATAAAAATGCTTTTCAAGCTGTGTTTTACGGATTAGGTAGTGATGGCACGGTGAGTGCCAATAAAAACAGTATAAAAATTATTGGTGAGTGTACTGATAAGTTTGTACAGGGGTATTTTGTTTACGATTCAAAAAAATCCGGTGCAATAACGGTGTCACATTTACGTTTTGATGATAAGCCCATTCATTCAACCTATTTAATTGGCGACGAAGACGCAAACTTTGTTGCCTGCCACCAGCCAGTTTTTCTTGAACGCTATCCAATGTTGAACATGGCGGCTGATAATGCGGTGTTTTTATTAAATACGTCGGTAGCGCCTGAAAAAATTTGGCAAAGTTTACCGCCGCTTATGCAGCGACAGATGCTTGAAAAGAAAATACAGTTCTATGTAATTGATGCCTATAAAGTGGCTGATTTAGCTGGCATGGATAAACGTATTAATACCATCATGCAAACCTGTTTTTTTTCGATTTCCGGCATCTTACCAAAACAGCAGGCTATCCTGTCGATAAAGCAGGCAGTTGAAAAAACCTATGGAAAAAAAGGCCAACGCTTAATTGAATTTAATTTTAATGCCATCGATAAAGCATTGGAAAACCTGGTTAAAGTTAGCGTGCCAGAACATATTACAGAACAAGTTACAGAACAGGCAGAAATAAAAAATCAACAGTCAGCGTTCACTCCTGATTTTGTTAAAAATGTGACCAACGAAATTATTGCCGGTCGTGGAGATCAGATCCCGGTGAGTCTGTTTCCCGCCGATGGTAGTTATCCGCTGGGAACCGCCGCCTATGAAAAACGTAATATTGCCCTGGAAATTCCTGTGCTAGATGAAAATCTGTGTACGCAATGTGGTAAGTGTCCATTGGTGTGTCCACATGGAGTTATACGTAGCAAGGTCTATGAGGAAGACTTTATTAATATCGCACCACAGCGGTTTAAGTCAATGGCAGTTAAAGGTAAAGACTTCCCGGAAAATCACTTGATGAGTTACCAGGTATCACCAGAGGACTGTACCGGGTGTGGCTTGTGTGTAGATATATGCCCAATACACGACAAGACGAATGTCAGCCATAAAGCACTCAACATGGTTCCCTATACCAACGAACTGCGTCAGCAGGAAAAACTAAACTGGGAATTTTTTTTAGGGTTGCCTGATTATGATCGCACCTTGCTTAAAACGAATACGATAAAGGGTGCCATGCTATTACAGCCTTTATTTGAATTTTCGGGTGCCTGTGAAGGCTGTGGTGAAACACCCTATATAAAATTGGCCAGTCAGTTGTTTGGTGATCGAATGCTAGTGGCCAACGCCACGGGCTGCTCATCTATTTATGGCGGGAATTTACCGACTACGCCGTGGACAATAAATACACACGGTAGAGGCCCGGCCTGGTCGAATTCATTATTTGAAGATAATGCAGAGTTTGGTTTGGGGATGCGATTATCGATTGATAAACAAAAACAATATGCAACCGAATTAATCGTGCAATTAAAAGCAGCGTTAGGAGAAACACTGGTTGATGAAATATTGTCCGCAGATGAATCAACCGAAGCGGGTATTGAACAACAACGCGACCGTTTGCATAAAGTGCGTGAAAAATTATCATCAATAAATACATTCAGTTCACAGGAACTGCAAACTGTTCTAGATACTTTATCGCGTAAAAGTGTCTGGATAATTGGTGGTGACGGTTGGGCTTATGATATTGGCTATGGCGGATTAGATCACGTGCTGGCCTCGGGGCGTGATGTCAATATACTGGTATTAGATACCGAGGTGTATTCAAACACGGGTGGGCAAACTTCAAAAGCCACACCACGGGGTGCAGTGGCGAAATTTTCCGCCGGCGGGAAACCCTCGCCTAAAAAAGATCTGGCACTGTTAGCCATGGATTATGAAAACGTATATGTGGCGCATGTGGCCTATGGAGCAAAAGATATTCAAACCATCCATGCATTTAACGAGGCAGAGGCCTATGCCGGGCCATCACTTATTATTGCTTACTCTCCCTGTATTGCGCATGGGATTGATTTAAAAAATAATCATCAACAGCAACAACTGGCCGTTGATAGTGGACACTGGCCTTTATTTCGCTATAACCCACAAAACGCAAAAAAAGGTATTAATCCTTTACACCTTGATAGTAAGGCACCATCTATTCCGTATCGAGAATTTATTGAAACAGAAGTACGCTTTAATATGCTGTGGCGAACGCATCCTGAGGTTGCTGAAAAATTGTTAGAACAATCGCAGCAAGACGTTGTGCATCGCTATCATTTTTATGAGCAACTTGCAGGCTTGCCCTGGGATGAAGAAAATTCAACTCAGCCACCGCATAGAAAATTGGCATCGGCTGTTAAAGAACATGAGAGTAAAAATGTAAGTGCAGCAAAGAATAACAGGGAGGGTGAATAACATGATAGATTTAAGCACGCAATATCTTGGCTTAACACTTCGCAATCCTCTGGTTGCTTCCTCTTCACCGCTCACTGCGAATTTAGATGATGCAAAGCGTCTGCAAGAAGCGGGGACTTCTGCAATTGTTTTACCTTCATTGTTTGAAGAAAGTATTCAGCATGAACAAAAACAGCTTGAGTCATTTGTGCATTCACAGAGCTTCGGTCACCTGGAAGCGGACTCTTACCAGCCTGTGCCAGAAGCGTATAAAGGTGAGCTTGATAATTATCTTGAACATTTGCAAAAGCTTAAATCTACATTGGATATTCCAGTTATTGCTAGTCTAAACGGCATTACCAATAATGGCTGGATTGATTATGGCAAAGATTTAATGCAGGCAGGTGCGGATGCACTGGAATTAAATGTTTATTATGTTGCTGGCGATCCCACTCAAAGTGGTCTCGAGGTTGAGCAGCGCT
>Ga0316206_1000374_pt1 | contig 66828 bp, 53 predicted proteins | sample 6monthpyrite_MG_FD_204942 | JGI IMG/M metagenome (GOLD analysis project Ga0316206, IMG submission 204942) | Microbial mat bacterial communities from mineral coupon in-situ incubated in ocean water Damariscotta River, Maine, United States -... | ecosystem: Environmental > Aquatic > Marine >...
CCACGGATCGGGCAGTGAGAGTACACAGTCCAGCAGTTCATCAAGATCCATCTGTCGATGGTACCTGGAAGGCTCATCGCCAGCAGCCTCTTAGGTCGCTACTCCACACGAAACCCAGTAGCCCCCGCTTTAGTCGCCAATCTCGCTAGAGATACCGCCTCGCCAACGCCTTAGTAGGTAGATTCAATAGCTCGGATTTCTGCCTCTAGGCTTCGGACGCCGATCATCAGGGCACATGCCTCAGGGTGCGTGTCGGGATGGAGTACTGCAACACGAAATCCTCCATTCAGGCCGGCTCTGACCTCATTGGGTAGCGGGTTTCCGTCATCGTCGGAGAGCGCGGCAGGGGTGAGGCGATCGTATTCCTTGTAAGCTCCCGAGGACCAGTACTCCGAAAACTGGCCGAATGTCAATGCCCTTAGTCTTCTCTTCATACCAGCCAACTCCTTGCGGAGGTTTGGCTCACTCCTAGCCGGCAAAGAAGTCGGCTTGGCCTGGATTGCAGGCAAAGCGGCACTGGCATCGGCACTCTCGGCGTTCCGGTTGGCCTCGGTTGAGATGCCTTCCATGACGATTTCAGATCTGCCTGACTCGCCACTGATCACAGGATTTACCGGAGTCAACTCATGATCGGATACCCCCGACTTCGAATCCTGAATTAGGAACAAGCAAACTGCCAGGACGCTAATAGACCCCACCACGAGGGCGCTGTTTCGGTGAATTGCCAACATCTCGACCTAGTATGGTTCGCAGTCCGGGCTGCAGATCAATTCAAATCCAACCTGCACTCCAACCGGGTCCGTTGGGCATCGATACAATTTCTTGTTAGTGCTGCCACAGCCTGCACGCAACACGACATCTTGATCTACGACAGTGGACAACCCAAAGGAATCCCAGTACACGAGGTCAACCGTGAGGAGGCAGATCGAAGGCGGACTCAGGGGCTCACAGTCAAGGGTGCAAGGTGCTCCGGAAACCTCGACTCCCAAGAGAACCAATTCTTTGCCACATCCGAAAAGCGGTGGAGTAGGGGTCGCGTTTGGACCTGTCACAATGAAGTTTGGAGTTGGTGAACATTCGCATCCATGAGGATCGCCACCACCTCCCTGGCCTGCTCCGCCCGGCGCAAGAAGGCCAGCTGCCATAACAAGGGCGATTCCCTTCCTTAGTTGTTTGCGTGCCATTTTATTCCATCCTCCAGGATTTGGTTGAATCAAGCGAATTTGCAAGTCGATTCAACCGGAGGTTACGTCAAGGACGTCAAGGACGTCAAGGACGTCAAGGACGTAATTCACATTTCTTGAGCGTATCACCGTTCCGTGTACGCGAATGACAGCCTGACGGAAGGTTGCGTGCTGCCAGAAAGCGCATGGCGGCCTACTCCCATGGAGCCCAAGACCTGCCGCGAGGCCCAGGAAGGTGCATCGCGTGAGCCTCACGAGTTGGGCGCTGGTCTATCCTGGCTACAGTCAGTCTTCAGCCCAGGCTAACCGCGCGCGGCCAGCCTGGGCTTTGTGTGCGCCGCTTTAGTCCAGGTTCTCGATCGAGAACGACTTGTCCAGCTCGCGCGACTCTTGGCCGTTGACCTCGAGGTACGGATAGATGAACAGGTTCAACTTGCCGGCCTTCGGAGTCGGGTTCAGCAGCACGTCGCGGCCGCCGATCATCTCGACGCGGTTCTCGTCGAGGTTGCCGAAGAAGAAGCCGGCCTTCTCGGGGTGCTTGTCGGCCTCCGAGATGTCAACCGGGCGCCAGCCCTCGGCCTCGTCGTAGAAGTAGGCCCAGCAGTGGTAGCCGCCGACCTTGGTCTCGCCCGAGTCCTTCGCGGGGATCGGGAAGCCCATCACGAAGCGCGTCGGGATGCCCTTCGTGCGCGCGAGGCCCATGAAGTACGAGTGGAAGTCGGTGCAGTTGCCAAAGCGGCTGTCGCAGGCCCACTCGGCATCGCCGCGGCCCCACGCTTCGCCCGCGGGCTTGTCGTAGCGCATGCGGTCGCGCGTGTGCTCGTACAAAGCGTGCGCGACCTCGACCGGCGTGCCGCTGGTGTCGAGCGCGGCCGCCATCGCGGTGACCTTGCCGCCGGTGGGGATCATCGAGTCGGCTTCCAAGTCGTCCGCGAGCTCGGAGGCAGTCGCCGTGCCGCCGCCCGACGTCGCATGGCGCGTGACGTCGAACGACACGGTGACGGCCAGGTCTTTGCCGGTCGAGCTCATGTGCAGCGAGCGGCCGCTGCCGACCTCGAGGTCGTGGATCTGATAGTCGCGGTTTGCGTCGATGGTCAGGTTCGCGATCTCTTGCTCCGACGTGCTGACCGGGACGGGAATCCACAGCTGCAGGTCGTCGGTCGCGCTCTTCGCGGGAACCTTCACGTCGTACGTGAAGCGGAACGTGCGCGCGGGCGGCGTGCCCTCGAACGCGACGTTCGTGGTGGGCGCGGTGACGTTGTTGTGTTGCAGGCCGCCGCAGGCGGACAAGAGTCCGGCCGCGACGAGCGCGAGGCTCATCTTGATCATGTTGGGTCTCAAACTTCCGAGGGAAGGTGCCGGCGTGACGAGGCTCAACATCGAGCCGCGCCGCCGCGCTGGGGAAGGGACAGTGGCGGGGACTCTAGATCAAGAGGTGCGACTTGGGAAGGGGGCGCGCGCGGTCTTTGCGGGGACCGTACCCCTGGCTAGCGGCAGCTAACCGTCGAGCGCGGCGGCGAGCTCTTCCTTCGACAGCTGGCCGTCGGCGTTGAGGTCGAGGCTGGCGATCACCGCCGCGGGGCGGATGCGCGGGTGCGCCGAGATGGCCAGCATCTCGAGATCTTCTAGTTGCACGAAGCCGTCGTCGTTCACATCCAGGCGGCGGAACGGGCGCACGGGGCCCTTGATGTAGGGCGGGCGCGGCGTCGAGCCCGCGTAGCTTTCGCGCGATTTGGATTCGCCGAAGAGCTCTTCGATCGACTTGGCCTTGGGCAGCGGCGGTGCGGCGCCGGCGGCGGTCAGAAGGCCGAGCGCGTTCAGGGCGCTCTTCAATTCCGGCGGCTCGACGAAGCCGGATTTGTCGAGGTCCAGCGTGGTCATGATGCTGGCGGCGGGCATGCCTTCGAAGCCAAGCGCCTTGCTGGCCGTGACCAGCTCGTCCGCCGAAAGGCGGCCGTCGATGTTGACATCGTACTTGCCGACGAACGTCTCGGGAGTCGCTGGTGTGGCCGCGGCGGCGCCGGCGATCAAGGCCGCCAAGTCGACGGGGTTTTCCGGGCTACCAAGCGGCGCGTCGGGCTGTGTGGGCTGCGTGATCGTGACGCCTTCTGGCGTCGGGCGCCGGAACGCGCCGGTGCGGTCGAGCAGTTCGCGATAGCGCTGCCCGAACTCATCCCTTGTGATGCGGCCGTCGGAGTCGTTGTCGTACTGCGCGAAGCTGGCGCGCGTCATCAGCAGCGAGCACTGGCCTTCGCGGTACGCGATCCAACCGTCGCCGTTGTAGTCGCACGTGGTGAAGCACTCGGCCTCGTAGCGATCGCGCTCGGCGGCGGCCTCCGCTTCGCTGACGGCTGTGCTTGTGCCGTCCGTCTCGGTCGTCGATGGGGTGTCCTGCTCCGCGGGCGCAGGCGTGGGCACCGGTGTCGGCGCCGGCTTGTCCTCGGTTGGACGAGCGCCAGGGTTTTGGAGGGCGAGGATGAAGAGCGCCGGGATCAATGCTTGTGCGTACATGGTTTGTTGGTGCAGATTCTGAGCGGCGCGGGGCGAGCTGTCAATCGCTCATGCCTTCTTGGTGCTGCGATGGGGCTTGGCGGCGCGGGTGGATTTCGAGTCGAGCACGGCCTTCTTGGACGTCTTTCCGGGGCGCGAGAGGGCCAGCTCGATGGCGTGATCGGCGCTCGCGATCAGGTGGATCTCGATCTCGTCAAACAGGCTTTGGGGCAGGCGCATGACGTCTTCGCGGTTGCGCTCGGGCAGGATCACTGCGCGATAGCCGCGGCGCACGGCGGCCAGGACCTTGTCGCGGATGCCGCCGATGGGAAGCAGCTCGCCGTGCAGGGTGATCTCGCCCGTCATTGCCAAGTCGTGGCGCACGGGCACGTTGGTCAAAAGCGAGATCAGCGCGGTCGCGATCGCGATGCCGCCCGACGGGCCGTCCTTGGGAACGGCGGTCGAGGGAAAGTGCACGTGCAGATCCAGCATGTCGAGCACACCCGGCTCGAGGCCCAAATCTTCCAGGCGCGTGCGCACGAAAGTGATCGCGGTCTGCACGGATTCGCGCATCGTCTCGCCGACGCCGCCGGTCAGGATCATGCGCCCGTTGCCGGGCATCATCACGGTCTCGACGGGCAAGAGAGTGCCGCCGGCGGAGGTCCACGCGAGGCCGCTTGAGATGCCGACCGCGGGGCGGCGCGGCGAGACCTCGTCGTCGGCGAATGCGGCGCCGAATAGCTCGAACAGATCGGTGCGGCTGACGGACAGGCCGGTGCCGTCGCGCATCACGGACAGGGCGGCTTTGCGCGCGAGGGATTCGAGGCGGCGGCCGAGGTGGCGGACTCCTGCTTCTTCGGTGTAGCCGCGCACGATGGCGGACATGGCGGCGGAGCCGATGCGCAGCTGGCCGGGCTCGAGGCCGGCCCACTCGCGTGCGCGGGGCAGCAAGTGGCCGCGCGCGATGGCGACCTTTTCGGCTTCGGTGTAGCTCTCGAAGTCGATGATCTCGAGGCGGTCGGAGAGCGTCTCGGGGATGCCGTTGATGTCGGTCGCGGTGGCGACGAAGATGCAGCCGGACAGGTCAAACGGGACGCCCAAGTAGCGGTCGAGGAAGCGGTCGTTGCGCTCGCGATCGAGCACGCGCAGGAGCGCGCCGGCGGAGTCGCCGCTGGAGCCGAGGGCTAGGTTGTCGATCTCTTCGACCGAGATCACGGCGTGGCGCGTGCCGGCGCGGGCGATGCCGGACAGGATCGCGCCGGGCCATGCGGACGGCAGGCGATGGGGCGTGCCGACGAGCTCGGCTTCGCGGCCGAGGGCGCCGGCGTTGAGCTCGATCATGCTGCGTCCGAGCGCGGCCGCCATGGCGCGTGCCATGGTGGTCTTGCCGGTGCCGGGCGGGCCGACGAAGCACAGCACGGTGCCGCGGCCGTGGCCGCCGAGGGCACGCACGGCGAGGTGTTCGATGACGCGCTTCTTGGCGGCGTCGAGGCCGGTGACGCTGCGGTCGAGCAAGCCGGCGACCTCTTCGAAGCGCGCGCGTGTGGCGCGGCGACCGGGCTTCTTGCCTTCGGGCTCGGGCTCCCACGGGAGCTCCAGCATCCACTCGAGCCACGAGCGCGTGCGGATCGCGTCGTCGCTGCCGTCGGGGACCAGCTCGAGGTGCTCGAGCTCGGCCATTGCGGCATCGCGGGCCTCGGGCGGCAGCTCGGCCGCATCCACGCGGCTCGCGAGGCTCTCGTCTTGGGTTTCGGACATCGGTCTTGTTATCGGCATGATCCAGGCTGCACTAAGCCACACACCCGGAGAACGGGAGGGCTGCGGGTGGGAAAACTTTTCCGGGGGCGGCTCCTCGGGGCGCGGGGGCGGGGTGGGGGTACGATGGGTCGATGCAGAACACGCGGTCGTGGCGTTGGGGTTTGGCTCTTGTGGCTCTTGCGGCTCTTGTTGTTGGCGGGTTGTCGGCGGCGCCGGTGAGCAATACGGGGCCCGAGTGGGTGTTTCAACATGAGGAGACGCCGCCGGCGGGGCTGGCCTGGGACCGTCTTGGCGGGGCGTACTTGCGGCAGTTCGAGTGGCGGGATTTGGGCGCGAAGGCGGCGCCGGCTGGGGCCAGCCGAATGGTGGTGGCGGAGCGCTCGAGCCCGCTGGCTGCCGCGTTGTTGGCGGAGCTTGGGCTGGACGCCTCTGGGGCGCTTGCGATTGCGGGCGGCGACGTGGGGCCCGCGACGGGGCTGGTGATCACGGCACCGGATCCGGATGGCGAGGGGCGCGTCGCGCTGTTCACCGGCGAGGATGCGGACGGCGTGTATCAGACGTTCACCACGCAGGTCAACATCGCGGCCGATGGTTGGCTGTGTGTGCGCGGGCGGCAGGTTGTGCGGCGCGGTGCGTGGCCGTGTTCGTCTCGGGCGAGTTGACCGGCGAAGCATCGGACGCGGCGCTGCTCATGTGGCCGACGGAGAAGCTGGCGGCCGCCGAGAAGCGGCGCGGCAAGCTCGTGGCGGCGCTCCTCGATGTGCTGGACAAGCCGCGCGAGAGCGCGGGCGACTGGTTGATCTTGGACCGCCCGCTGGCCGCCGTGAAAGGCGCGCCGGACCGCGCGGCTTACTGGCTGGGCCTCCTCGCCGCGAAGGCATGGCGCAAGGCGAACCCGAACGCGCCCCTCGGCAAGCTGCTCAACCTAACCCCTGCAGAGTTCTTCGCGGCTCTCGACTGAGCTCCTCGATGCGCGGGCCAACAGGGCACCCCATGGGGCGAGCGCGGGCGGGCCAAGTGGGGGGCCTTGGCGCGCCATGAGCGCGACCCGGCCCGCAGTCTAGAAGCCTAGGCTGCGGGCCGGGGAGGGTGGACTCGAGCATTGCGCCCGGTGCGATGCTTACCGCATGGCCATCGCGAAACTCGGGGGGAAGTTAGAGTGCAGCGGCGCTGAACCTCTCGATGCCGAGCGTGCGGTCGTCGGAGCCGGCTCCGAAAATAGGGGCACCCAAGGGGAGTACGACCGAGAGGCGGGAGCCGCCATCGGTCGTCACGCGATGGCCACCTAGCTCAAGAACTCGCTGGACCTCGGTTATGAGTTCGCGGAGCGTCATCCCTTGAGTCGTTGGGATCAGGTACTCCTCCCAACCGACTTGAAGCCAGAGCTGTGCCGTCCCATTTTGTTCCGAGGCCGCGCCGGAGATCTCACCGTTCAGAGTGACGGACCCAAGAGCAATCTGGCCTTCTCCAGGCGTCACCATCGAGGTGTCACGCGGTTCTCTCGTGTTGTTGGTCTTTTCAAGTTTCTTGATCTTACCACCGGGGAGGGAGACATCGACCGAGTCGAGATTTGCGGTCGCGCTCAGCCCTGTTGGATCGAGCGGCGGGACCTCGTTCTTGCGCCTCTGGTCCTCGGCATCAATTGCCTCTTGGAGGGCTCCTGCAAGTTCGGTTGCCTTTTCTTCTGCGGTCGTTTGCTCATCATCATCAGCATTCTTCTTCTTCCCGTTGAGCCCGAATGCCGTAGCGCTGATGCTGCTGGTTCCGGATTCATCAGGCAGGACGAAAGCGACGGTGATGTTCTCGTTGCCGTCCTTCTTCGGGGGAGTTACCGTCACATGGCCCGTCTGACCGATCGTTGTGGTGGCGGTTGCGGCGAACAATGATAGGCACGCAAGTGCCGTAACCGAGAGAGCTGCTTTCATAGGTTGATTCTCCATACCTAATGAGAGATTCTGTGAAGACCCGGGCAGCGATCACGGCAAAGTGAGCCGCGAGTGTGAGCCGCGAGTGTGAGCCGCGAGTGTGAGCCGCGAGTGTGAGCCGCGAGTGTGAGCATGTATCCGATCTGTGTCAACCTTTTGTGGGAGAAGCGGTCATGCCCATCGTTCCGCACATCTCGGCGTCAATATCGAAATGCCGCATGTTTCCATCTGCTGACCATTTTGGTCAGGGGACGATGGTGCAACATGGTGTCTGTAATTTCGTTCCATCCTGAAGCGACCTGACACCCGCGTGTGACGGGGGGCCCGCCTGCTTGCCTTGCCCTCGCCTGGGCAGAGGATCGCTCCGCTCTCCTCTGCCCAGGCGAGGGCAAGGCAAGCAGGGGATGGAAATGGTGGGCCGAATCCGGTCTCCTCGGTTGATATCTAAACCCCAACCATGGAAATCAGATGGCCCACCACCAACACCCTACTGCCCTGACCGACGCTGTGAACCTGCTTAATGAAAACGGATTCGAAGGCCTTGCAAACGCCGTCGAGGTCCTCGTCAACGAGGCCATGCGCCTTGAGCGTGAGGCTTTCCTTGGAGCCGGTCCGTACGAGCGCAGCGAGAGCCGCGTCGGCTACGCCAATGGCTACAAGCCGCGTACCCAGAAGACTCGGGTCGGCAAGTTGAATCTTCAAGTACCTCAGGTTCGTGGCCTAGCAGATGGTCAAGAGGGCTTCTACCCCAGCGTGCTTAGCCGCGGCGAACGCAGCGAGCGAGCGTTGACCCTGGCCATCGCCGAAATGTACGTCCAAGGCGTGTCCACCCGCAAGGTCTCGGCCGTGCTCGAAGAGCTCTGTGGGTTCGACATCACCTCGACCCAGGTCGCCAGGGCCGCTGCCGAACTCGACGAGGGGCTCGAGGCGTGGCGCACCCGTGACCTCGGAGAAGTGCCCTATTTGATCCTAGACGCCCGCTACGGACAAGTGCGAGTCGGCGGCAAGGTCGTCTCCGAGGCCGTGCTCGTCGCCACCGGCGTCGACTCGAACGGCAAGCGCACTGTGCTTGGTGTGAGCGTCGCCCTCTCGGAGGCCGAAGTCCACTGGCGCGAGTTCTTCGCCTCCTTGCAGGCGCGCGGATTGCACGGGGTCAAGCTGATCGTCCCCGACGATCACGCTGGCCTCAAGGCCGCCATGCAGGCCCGCTTCCACGGGGTGTCTTGGCAGCGCTGCCAGTGCCACCTCCAACGCAACGCTCAGGCGTACGTCCCCAAGAAGTCGCTGAAGGAGCCTGTCGCCCAGAGCATCCGCAACATCTTCAACGCGCCCAATCGCGAAGAGGCTGAGCGCCAGCTAGCCCTGATGCTTGAGGAGTACAAGACCTCAGCACCCAAGCTGGTCGCTTGGGCCGAGGAGAACATCCCTGAGGGACTGACCATCTTCAGCCTGCCTCGGGCGCACCAGAAGCGGCTGCGCACCACCAACGGCGTGGAGCGCCTGAACCGCGAACTCAAGCGCCGCACCCGCGTCGCTACGCTCTTTCCAAACGACGCCTCCCTGCTCCGGCTCGTCAGCGCTGTGCTGATCGAGATCTCCGAGGAGTGGGAATCGGGGCGCGTCTACATCAACATGGAGGCTGACTGAGGCCCACCGAAATTACAGACGCGATGTTGCTTTATCCAGGGGACATCGGTCTTGTTATCGGCATGATCGCGTGTGCACTAAGCCACACACCCAGAGAACGGGAGGGCTGCGGGTGGGAAAACTTTTCCGGGGGCGGCTCCTCGGAGCGCGGGGGGGGGGGGGGGGTACGATGGGTCGGTGCAGAACACGCGGTCGTGGCGGTTGGGTTTGGCGTTTGTGATCTTAGCGGCGGGCCTGTCGTCTGCGCCTCTCGCTGCGGCGAGACGCCGCCCACGGGGCTGACTTGGAATCGGCTTGGTACTGGAGACTTGGGGCAGCTCGAGTGGCGGCCAGCCGGATGGTGGTGGGGACGCGCTCGGAGCTGATGGTTGCGGGGCTCTTGGCCGAGCTTGGGATTGACGCCTCGGAGGCGCTTGCGATTGCGGGCACAGGCGTCGGGACTGCGACGGGGCTCGTGATTTCCGCGCCGGATCCCGACGGCGAAGGGCGCGTGGTTTTGTTCACGGGCGAGGATGCGGACGGCGTGTATCAGACGTTCACAACGCAGGTCAACATCATGGCCGACGGCTGGTTGTGTGTGCGCGGGCGGCGACTGGCTGATCCTGGGCCGCCCGCTTGCCGCCGTGAAAGGCGCGCCGGACCGCGCGGCGTTCTGGCTGGGTTTTCTTGCCGCGAAGGCGTGGCGCACGACCAACTCGATGGCTCAGTTGGGCGAGCTTCTGGGCCTGACTCCCGCGGAGTGCTTCGCGGGTTTGCGCTAAGCGGTGGACTTACTCGGCAGGCTCTTTGCCCGGAGCCTCGCCGTGGCCAAGTACGCTCTCTTCGAAGCGCTTGAGACGTCCGAGTTCTTGCGTGATTTGGGGACTGATCGAGCGGCCTGTGACGAGCCGTAGGCCAGTTTCGAAGAGGAATGCGAGGGCGAAGATGCCGGCCACAAAGATCAGAAAGTGCGGGTTTGTGCGGGTGGTGTAGGCGATCGCGAAGCCGGCGGCACCAAAAGTGCCGAGGGCGGCGAGGGCAACGAGGCTGCGGCGTGCGCCGGTCTTCTTGCACTGCCTCAGGTGGGCGGCATGGGTGAAGCCTTGGATCAAAAGGACGGCGATGGCGGCGATCGAGGCGATGGCGCCAAGGTCAAGGAAGATGACCATCGGGACGATTAGGACGGCCGAGATCAAGAGCCCTTCCGTGTTGTTGAAGACGGAGTACTCGTAGGCCTCGGGCAGGTCACCGTCGCGGGCGAGGGTGTAGCTGATCTGGGTCACGGCGTAGAGCGTGGCGTTGATCGCCGAGGCCGTCGCTAGCAAGGCCGTCGCAGCCATGATCTTGAAACCCAGAGGGCCAAACGCGGGGCGCACAGCGGCGGCGAGAGCGAAGTCCTTGTCCTTAATGATCTCGTCAAGCGGCAAGCTGCCGAAGACGGCCACCGAGATGGCGACGTAGAGGACGGCGACCAGCAAGATCGCGAGCGTCATCGCACGCGGCATGGTGCGCTTTGGATCCGGCATGTCCTCGACGCTGTTGGTGATCACGCTGAAGCCCTGGAAGGCAAAGAACGTCAGACCGAGGGCGAAGAAGATGTTGATGGGGGCGGGCGCTTCAGTGGGCGCGAGCCTGGTGGGATCGATGTAGCAGAGCGCGGCAACGGTGAAGACCGCGAGCACGCACAGCTTGACGATCACGATGGAGCTCTCGGCCTTCGCGACCAGGGCGGCGCCGACGAGGTTGACGCCCACGAAGACGGCCAGAACCGCGACCGACGCGAGGTTGATCCAGGTTGTCGTGGGCCCGCCTGCTGCGTACGACGCGGCGTAGGTCCCGAAGGACTTGGCGACAGCTGCGAGGGCCACGAGTTGTGCGAAGTAGAACAGAACGCCGAGCGAGCCCGAGACAAGGCCCTCGCCGTAGAGCTGCGTCAGGTACTCGATGATGCCGCCGCGGCTTGGGTAGCGCACGGCCAGCTTGCTGAGCGAGTAGCCGCATAGGAGCGCCACGATGCCCCCGATCAGGAACGAGGCGGTCACGAGGCTCCCCGCAATAGCTCCAGCTTCGCCGATCACGATGAAGATGCCCGCGCCCACCATGGAGCCAATGCCCAGGAAGACGGCGCTCCAGAGGCCAAAGGCCTTGGGCTCAATAGTTACTTGTTCCATGGCGGTATTCGAGTGAGTTTGTCGGGAGTCGTGAAAAGGCCCGAGTGCTCTTTGGCAAGAACACTCGGGCCAAGGCGGGATTGGCGGGGCCTTACTTGTAGATCTTGAAGGTGCCGGCCTTGTACTCGTTCCAGTACTCGTCCAGCTTCACGCGTACCTTGCCGCTGAGCAAGACGACACCCAGGATGTTGGGGAGCGCCATGCCGAGGATCATCAGGTCGCCGAACTCGAGCACGTTGGTGGCCGAGACGATCGAGCCGAGGAACACGAAGCACAGGAACAGCAGCTTGTAAGCCAGGCTGGCCTTGTCGCCGAACATCCAGCACCAGCAGCGCTCGCCGTAGTAGCTCCACGAGATGATCGTCGAGTAGGCGAAGAAGAACACGGCGACCGCGAGGACCTTCGGGAACCAGCTGATGACGCCGCTCATCGCGAGCGAGGTCAGGACCGCGCCTTTGTTGGTGGCGACGGCGTGGGCCATCGCCGGATCGGTCGAGTTGTAGGCGCCGGTGATCACGATCACGAGCGCGGTCATCGTGCAGATCACGACCGTGTCGATGAACGGGCCGAGCATGGCGACCGTGCCCTCGCGGATTGGGTAGTCGGTCTTGGCGGCCGAGTGCGCGATCGCGGCGGAGCCGGTGCCGGCCTCGTTCGAGAAGGCCGCGCGCTTGAAGCCCTGCACCAAGACGCCGATCAAACCGCCGTAGCCAGCGGCCGGCGTGAACGCCTCGCTAAAGATTAGGCTGAAGGCGTTCGGGATCTCGCTCGCCATGCTGAACAGGATGTACAAGCAGGCCAGGATGTAGAGGCCGCACATGAACGGCACGATCTTCTCGGCCGTGGCCGCGATGCGCTTGATGCCGCCGATGATCACGACGCCGACGCCGATGGTCATGACGAGACCGTAGACCCACTCGTTGCCGGCGAGCCACGTGAAGTTGCTCGCCATCAGGTCCATCGACTGGTTGACCTGGAAGGCGTTGCCACCCGCGAGCGAGCCGCCGATGCACAGGAACGCGAAGAAGTACGCGAGCACCTTGCCGGGGATCGCGAGGCCACTCGAGACGTCCTTCAGACCCTCGGACAGGTAGACCATGGGGCCGCCCATCATGCGGCCGTCTTTGCGCTTGACGCGGTACATCTGCGCGAGGCTGCACTCGACGAACTTGCTGGTCATGCCCAAGAAGCCGGCGCAGATCATCCAGAACGTCGCGCCGGGTCCGCCGACCGAGATCGCGATCGCGACGCCGGCGATGTTGCCCAGCCCGACGGTCGCGGACAGCGCGCTGGTGAGCGCTTGGAAGTGGCTGACCTCACCCTCGTCATTGGGGTTGTCGTACAGGCCGCGGGTGACACCAAGCGCGTGTTTGAAGCCGCGGATGTTGATGAAGCCCATGCGGATCGTGAAGAAGATCGCGCCCAGCACGAGCCACAGGACCGCGAACGCGACGCCGGGACTGTAGGCGGCCAGCGTGGGGGCGGTGACGGCGTCGTCGCCCGTGGGGACCTTGATGTCGAAGCCGCGTGAGCCGTTGTGGTACTTGGCTTCGAGCGTGGTCGTGACGGCAGCGAGCGCGTCGCCCTCGAGCAGCCCGGCGGGCAGGTTCAGCGTCAGGTTCGACTCGCGCGGGTCGAGCTCGCCGTTGGCCTCGAGGGCCGCGATCATCGCCTCGACCGTCGCGACCGGATCGGCCGCGAGGTTGCCGCTGGCGTCCGAGGCTTCATCCTCGCCGTGGAAGAGGTCGTAGAAAATAAACCCGGCGAGGACGCCGTTGACCTTGCCAAACGTGTCGTTCGCCCCCTTGTTAAAGGATGCCCACCAGCCGTCGGCTTCGATGGCAGCGCCTTCCTCGGGGATCGCGCTTGGCTGGGCGACCTCGGGACCCGGGTCGGGTACGAGGGAAACCGCCGAGGCAGAGGGGAGGGCGAGGGCTAGGAGTGCCGTTGTCAGGAGCAGCAGCTTGTGGCGCATAGGAGGCGTCGGGGCGGTCGGGGAGGGACTCGGGGGGATGTCGCAGGGTCCCAAGGTAGCGGGGAGGGGCTCATCGCACACGGTCAAAAATGGGACCTACCGGGATCAGACACGCCGCAAAGGCAATGGAACTTCCCGCAAACCCCCGTTCTGCTTACAGGATTTCAATTCAACGGTACGATTGGAGTTAATGAATCCCCGCGTGATGAGCGGGGCTCGCCGTCGCCCCGGCACACCCAGACCCCAAATCGTGACTCCCCCTATGAACACGTTCAAACGCATCCTGCTTACCCTCGTCGCTGGTGGTCTCGCCGCAACCTCGCTTCAAGCGCAGTCGGTCGTGGTCACCTCGCCGCCCCCCGGATCGCAGACGCCGATTCCCAGCGCCGAGATCACGGGCTTCGTGATCGATCCGCTCGAGTCGGTGAGCGAGGTCTTCTTCCGGACTCGTTACACCGACGGCACGCTGTGCCCGCCGATCGAGAAAGACGGCGGCTACACGGCAGGCAGCCTCGGCTGGGCCTACGACATCACGTGGGACGGCTCTGGATTGGGCACGTTCACCGGGCGCATGAAGTGGCTCGCGGGTGGCACGAACTTCCTCGACATCTACCTGCCGACCGACACGCTTGGCAGCCCGAACTACTCGCAGTCGGTTGTTCTGCAGACCGCTGGCGTGCAGCCCACCGACGTCGTGGGCAACATCCACGCGGTGCAGCGCACGATCGACGTGTCGGATGCCCAGGGCAACGTCGGCGCGTTTGCGTTCCGCGTCGACCTGATCAACACGACGGCCTCAACGACGATGAACGTCGACCTGTCGGCGAAGCTGACGCTGCCCGACCAGACGGTGGTGGACCTTCCGCTTGGCGGACCGGGCTTGAACTCGATCGCGTACTCGATCGCTCCGGGCGACTTCTCCTTCACATCGGTGCAGGACCAAGCCGGCATGACGTTCAGCTTCCCGTTGGATGCCGCGCCGATTCCGCAGCCGATCCAAGAGGGCCTGTACCACATGGAGGTCTTCGTCAACCAAGGTCCCGCGCTGATCTGGTTTGACGAAGACGTCGACTTCGAGGTCACCGACCGCACCGGCAAGCCGTTCCGCGACGTGACCAAGATGGCGGGTCTGCAAGACATCGCGTTCCAAGGTGGCAACCGCCCGGCGGCCGGCACCTGCGTAGCGGTCTTCGACTACAACAACGACGGCCTGACCGACCTGTTCTTCTCGAACCCGGCGGCCGACGAGACCTTCCTCGTGATCGGCAATAACTGGCCCTTCCCCGGTGGTCACAACTACCTGCTGCAGAACAACGGCGACGGCACGTTTAGCGACGTGACCGCGGCCTCGGGCGTAACCGGCGACATGACGAAGGCGTCGTACGGCGTCACTTGGGGCGACGTCGACAACGATGGCGACCTCGACCTGTTCGTGGCGAACCGGAAGTTGCAGCCGTTCATGTACCGCAACAATGGCGACGGCACCTTCACCGATGTCGGCCAGGGCTCGTTCGGGACACCGCACACCGAGTGGTGGATGGCACCACGCTTTGGCGACATCGACGCCGACGGCGACTTGGACCTGTACGTCGCGAAGTACATGCAGACGTTCAACACGACGTGGGCGCTGACCGGTTGGGTCAACGACATGTGGCGCAACGAGTTCGAAGAGGGCATCTTCGACCCGCTGTCTGCGGGCTTCCCGATGTTCACGAAAATGAACGCGATCAGCGGCACGGGCTCGAAAGGCGTGAGCCTAGGCGCGTACTTCTTCGACTCGAACCGCGATGGCAACTTGGACCTCGCCGTGCATAACGACTTCGGTGCTTTTGCGATCCCGAACGAGCTGTACGAAGGCGACGGTACGGGCGCGTTCACGGACACGAGCATCGCGCGCGGCTACAACGTTGGCGAGTTCTCGATGGGCGAGACGGTTGGCGACTTCAACGGCGATGGCAACCTGGACGTGTACTCGACCAGCATTGGCCGCAACTCGCTCTTGTTCGGCGACGGCGCCGGCAACTACACCCAAGGCGTGATTGGCAGCGGTGCCGAGGCGGACTTCTTGACGCAAGGGCCCCAGGCTGATGGCCTGAACCTGAACGACAACTGGGGCGCGATGGCGTGGGACTATGACCTCGACGCAGACACCGATTTGTACGTCGTGGGCGCGGACCTGTTCACCAGCTTCAACATGCCGATCGCCGAGGTGCATCCCGACAACGTCTTCAGCAACGACGGGACCGGACACTTCACTCAACAGGCGACCGTGCTTGGACTCAACAACGGCTCACGCGGCCGTGGTGCGGCCTTGCTCGACTTCGACATGGACGGCGACATGGACGTCATCGTGCCGGCCGAGAACGAGGGCGCGACTCTGTATCGCAACGATCAGGTCACGGGCAACCACTACCTGACGCTGCGTCCAGTGACGCACCGCTCGGCACCGGGTGGCTTCAACACCTACTTCGAGGTCACGGCTGGTGGCCAGACGCAGGTGCACGAGCTGATGGCCGAGAACGCGCACGGCAGCCAAAGCGACAACGTCTATACGTTTGGCCTCGGCGCCAACACGGCCGCCGCGATCACGGCGTACTGGACCCGCGGGGGCTCGACGACGATCTTCTCGCAGGCTTCGGACGTTGTGAAGCTGGTCCACGAGACGGTGGTCGAGATCAACGGCGAGATCGACGGTTCGGTGCAAGAGAACACGCTGGCGAACCTGCTGTTGATGGGCCCGCCCGGTGGCATCGCGATCGCCGCGATGAACGACCCGGCGGTTCCCTTCCCGTTCCCGCTGCCCTCTGGCGGCGCGATGGACATCTGGCCGAACTTCAGCTTCCTGAAGGTCGCGATTCTGAACGGCGCCGGTCAGGCCACATGGACCCTCGGTCCGGTGCCTCCGGGTTTCGTGGGCGCGGTTTTCGAGTTCCAAGAGGTGACGCTGAACCCGTTCACGTTCATCTACGACTCGAAGTCGGGCGTCAGCTCGATGACGATCGTTCCGTAAAGGACGAGCTTCGTATTCAGTCAGCGGGCGCCGCCTTCCGATTCGGAAGGCGGCGCCCGTTTTCGTGGTGAGGATTCTTTAGGCGGACTGCCAGAAGCCAGCCACGCGCAGAACGAGTGGTTTTCACAGGCTCTTGCTGTCACATCCACGCGCGTGTTGCGTACCGTGCCTCTCTGCGACCCGCACCCCCTTGAACTCTTCATTATGTTCTTCACGATCCTACCTGCTCTTCTTCTTTGCGCCGCTCCCGTCCCGGGCGACCTGACCCAGGCCGAGCTTGAGTCCATGTCGCACGACATCCTGGCAGCGATTGAAGAGCTACGCGGCGACAAGTACACACGCGAGGTCAAGGTCTCGATCGCCGACAAGGCCGGCTTCCTCGAATACGCCGACGATCGGATGGAGCGCACGACCACGAACAATCAGCTGCGCAGCGAAGAGCTTGTCATGAAGCTCGCGGGGCTCGTCGATCCCGAGATGGACTACATGGGCAAGCTGATGAGCCTTCTGGAAGAGCAGGTCGGCGGATTCTACGACCCGGGCACCGAGTCGTTTTGCTTGATGTCCAGCTTCCAAGGTGGCCTGGCCAAGATCATCCTGGCGCACGAGCTGACGCACGCACTTGACGATCAGCTGTGGGACATCGATGGCACGCTCGATCGCTTGGCCGGCAACGCCGATGCGCAGATGGCGTATCAGGCCGTCGTCGAGGGAAGCGGCACGTCGACAATGAACGAGTGGACGATGAAGCACTTCGGCAAGGACATCTCGATGAAGGACCTGACGGGCGCCAGCGAGATGGATGTGGGCGGTCTTGAGGATGCGCCCGCGTCGCTCTGGAAGCCGATGCTGATGGTCTACATGAAAGGCGCGGCATTCTTGAAGCGCACCGACAACGTGATGGCGGGGCAGATGGGCAGCGTCGATCGCGCCGACCTTGAGCGCGCGTTCACCGCGCCGCCGATGTCGACCGAGCAGATCCTGCACCCCGAGAAGTACTGGGACGAAGAGCAGTATGACGCGCCGACGCCGCTGCGCATCGACACGTCCAAGCTTGAGGCCGACGGTTGGAGCCTGATCAACCAAGAGACGATCGGGGAGGCGACCTTGGCTCTGGTCACCGCGCCCGATTCGGAGCGCGGGGGTCTCGACGTGTCGAACCCGATGGCGATGCTGGGCCTGCGCTACACCAACAAGGCGGCCGAGGGCTGGGACGGCGATCGCTACGTGCTGCTCGAGAAGGGCGACATGTTGTACTTCCACCTGACGACGGTGTGGGACAGCGAGAAGGACGCGGCCGAGTTCGCCGAGAACTTGGGGCGTCAAGCCGAGAAGTTGGAGGCCGCGCGCAACGTGATGAGCGCAAACGGTCTCTCGCAGTCGAAGGCTTACATCAGCGGCAATCGCGTCGACTTGTGCTGTGTGCTGGGCGCACCCGAGGGCTTCGACCTAGAGGGCCTCGAGGCCGACCTCGAGGTCTTGCAGGTGCTCGCGCCGCTTGGCTCGAAGTGATCTGACCCGCCGCGCGAATCCAACGCATACGGTGCCAGGCACAAGTTGCACAGGATTCGGCACTGAAGAGCCTCTACGGTTGAAGTGACCCCTTCGGCCGGAGGTGCCTCTCCATTTTGGAAGCCCCTAGAGTGCCGAATCCTGTGCAACTTGTGCCTGGCACCGTATGCGTTGGATTCGCGCGGCTAGAGCACGGCGCGTCGTGCGCGAGCCAGGCGTGCGAGCTCTTGGCGCCACGGATCTTGGTACGCGCCGGGCTCGAGGTTGAGGAAGGGCCACGGCTGGGTTTCGGGCGAGTTGGCTTCCGGGGCGGGCGCGGGTTCACCCAGCCACCAGAAGCTGAGTTGGGCTTGCAAGGGAAGGCCTTCGGCAATGCGGGGACTGGGTTTCCCGATCATCGCTAGGCCGGCTGGGTTGCTCGCCTGGCCGCCTGGGTTGCTCGCGATTCCGCCTGGGTTGCTCGCGAGCTCTCGCAGGAACGGGACGTGGGCGATGCGGCGGGAGCGCGGATCGGCGTCGTTGGGGAGGGCCGCAGTGGCGGCGGCGAGGCGTGCGAGTGCGGGGCCGAGCTCGGGGTGCGTGGCTTCGAGCTGGGCGCGGTACCACGCGGCGCCAAGCAGCTCGCGGTCGATCACGAGTACGTCGGGGCGTAGCTCGAGCGTCACCTGCGCGTATAGGAGCGGGAAGAACAAGACGTCGCTGTAGCCGAGTCGGTTGACGACCAGGATGCCGCCCTCTGGCATGTCTTCGAGCACCGTGCGGGCAAAGGCCTCGGCCTCGGTGACCTTGGACATGTTGGTGAAGGCAGCGAGGGTTGGTTGCCCAGCATGTTCGGAGTCGTCGCCGTAACTCGGCGCGACGTGAACCATGGCAAGCAAGAGGCCGCCAAGCAAGAGGAGCGGCGGCGGCAGCCGGTCATCGAGGCGCTCTTCGATGCGCGCGAACAAGAGCCCAACAACGGCAGCGCTGAGCACCACGACCGGCGTGAAGCTACCGGCTAAGCGCACGCGGGCGATCTGCTCGTCGACGGGCCAGTGCTGTGCCCAAAAGAGGCCCAGCGCGGTGACAAGCAGCGTGACGCCGGCAAGCACGAGCCGCACGTCGGGCATCAGGACCGCGCTTGTATCGCTCTGATCGTTGCCCTCGCCCACACCTTGGGGCTTGGGGCGGCGCAGGCCGAACACGAGACAGACGAGGATCAAGAGCGGCCACTGACCGACGAGGTGCTCGGCGACGAAGCTGGCTTGGGCCGCGAGGTCGCGCTCGGGCCCCGAGCCAAACTGGCGCCTTAGCAGGTGGTCCATCAGCGAGCTGAGGCTGTCGATACCACCCCAGTTGACGGCCGGGTTGCCGGCGGCGGCGAGCGGGACGTACAGGTAGACCGAGAGGCCAAGCGTGAGGCCGAGCGCGGCGCGGCCACCGACTTTGCGCAGGCTGCCTGCGCGCAGGACGCCGAAGACGAACAGCGGGAACAGGAAGACCGACGCGGGGTGGGCGGCCAGCGCAAGGCCGAAGAGCAGGCCGAGGAACGCGGGGCGCGCATGCAGGGCCGCAAGCAGCATCGCGCCGGTGAGCGCGGCGGCGAGGGCGTAGGTCTCGACCACGACGGCTTGCGCCGCGAAGGTAGGCGACGCGAGCAGCAGGGCGGCTGCGAGGAAGCCCGCGATGTGCCGCTTGCCATTGCGGCCTTCCACGAAGCGCGCGACGAACGCCACGCACAGGGATGCCGACAGGACCGAGAGCAGGACAAGCGCGCGCGCGGGCTCGACTCCGAAGAGACCCATGAGCTTGGACCACGCGCCGCCGATCAGCATCAACAGCGGGAAGCCGGGCGGGTGCGGGACGCCAAAGACGCTGGCGGCGGCGGCGAGCTCGCCCGAGTCTTCGAAGGTGAGCCCCGGTGCGGCGGCGCGCAGGAGGACAAGCACGGCCACGATGAAAGCGAGCGTGGGCGTGAGGGAATTACGGGAGCGGGGCATCCCCCGAGGTTAGCGAGCACGTGCGCGTGGCACCACGTTAGAAGTGGCTCACCACGGGAACAGCAGGCTGCGGATTTGGCCGAGGAAGTCGCTCATGCCCTGCCAGAAGCGGTCCCCGAAGAGGAGCGCGCCCAGAGCGCACGCGACGACCAGGCCGGCCGCAACGAGTGCATACGTGCCGTGCTCCATCGGCATGAACCGCCAAAGCGAAGCGCCCAGCAAAAGCCCTAGAGCCCCGCCGCAGCCGAGGCGGACCGCCCTGTCCATCGAGTCGAGAGGCTTCTTCATGCTTGGACCGTACTCCGGGCGCACTGGCTGATTCACTTGCGCGAGGACAAACCCTCAGGGCTGATCGAATCGCCAAGCGCGCGAATCCAACGCATACGGTGCCAGGCACAAGTTGCACAGGATTCGGCATTGAAGAGCCTCTTCGGTTGAAGTGACCCCGTCGGCCGGAAGCGCCTCTGCATGTCGGAAGCCCCTCGGGTGCCGAATCCTGTGCAACTTGTGCCTGGCACCGTATGCGTTGGATTCGCGCTCATCGTTCGTCCCGGCGGAACGCGCGCGTGACTTGGCCATTGGGTGAGAGCGCGAGTCCTAGCCAGGCATCGCCGTAGCTGGCGGGTCCGGGGGCTGGGCCTAGTACGTACCAGATGGTGGGGTGGTTTGGGGGGGGACCGGTCGTTTCGAAGGGGCCACCCATGTCTGGATAGCCGAGCAAGTCGATCACCTCGCGGCGGGTTAGGCCGAGCAGCTGTTCGCTGTCCACGAGGTCGGCTGCCATGCGCAGGCGCGGGGGGGACTCGGCTGTGGTGTGGGACTCTTGTGCTTGCCAGGCGGCGGCGTCGAAGGGCTCTTGGTGGAAGCTCTCGATCACGAGGGGGCCGAAGAGCACCGCGGCGGGGATCACGACTAGGACCAGGATCCAGGCGGCTGTGAATGAGCTCGTCCGGACGTCCGCTGGCTTCTTGAAGTAGAGCAGAAGCAGCACCAAAAGAGCCGCCGTCGGCAGCTGCGAGAGGACCTTGATTCCGGCCCCCTCGGGACTGGCGCCCCAGCTGATCAGGACCGCCTGTCCGCCCATCGAGAGCAGCATGACTCCCAATAGGGCCGATCCACACCACGCCAAGCGGCGCTGGCGCGTGAGGGAGTCTGGGGTCGAGTTCATGGGTGTCGGTGCGAGGTCGTCTACGACCGAGGGCATCGTACCGGCGTAGCCCATTTAAAGGATTGCGTGGGGTCGGAAACGGGGCCTAGTCGGGGGAGACGGTGAGGACCACGTTACCGACCTTGCGACCTGTGTCGATGTAGCGGTGCGCGGCTTCGATCTGGTCCAGCGGGTACGAGCGGTCGAGCTGTGTGCGCAGGACGCCGCTCTCGAACAGCGGTGCCAGCTGGGCGAGGAGCGCTCGCAGGTCGCTTGGCTTGCGCAGTCCCGTGGCCGAGAAGCGCGCTGCTCTCTTGCTCAACTTGGCCGTGCGCAGCATGTCCCACAAGAGCCCAAGGCTCAGGACCGCGGACATGTACACGCCGCCCTCGGCGAGGCAGTTGCGGCTCGCGCGGAACGAGCTCTTGCCGACCGTGTCGAACACGACGTCGTAGCGGCCGCGGGCGATGGTGAAGTCCTCGTTGTTGTAGTCGAGAACCGCATCCGCGCCGAGCTTGCGCACGACCTCGACGTTCTTGCTGCTGCAGACGCCCGTGACCTCGGCGCCGAGGTGCTTTGCGAGCTGCACCGCCGCGGTCCCGAGGCTGCCCGATGCACCGACGATCAGCACGCGCGAGCCGGGCTGCACTTGGGTCACGAAGGTAAGGAAGCTCTGCGAAGTCAGCGCGCCGTCGGCAATCGGCGCCGCCTCGGCGTGCGAGAGCCCGGCGGGGATCTTCGCGATGACGCTGTCCTCGGCAACACGGACGTACTCGGCGTTGGCCCGAAGCTGAGGCCCGACTCGCCATACACGCGGTCGCCCACGGCGAAGTTGCGGACGCGTTCGCCGGCGGCGGCAACCTCGCCGGAGAAGCCCGTGCCGATCATCGGGTTCTTCGGACGCCTCAGCCCAAGGAACAGGCGCGCGAATCGCGGCACGCCCGCGCGCATCATCGTGTCGGCGGTCGTCGCGGCCGAGGCGTGCACGCGGATCAGAAGCTGGTCCGGTCCGGGCTCGGGCGTGGGGACCTCGATGACATCGAGCACTTCGGGGCCGCCGTATCCCGAGCTGCGGATGGCGCGCATCACTTTCGGGATGGGGCGCGGCGTAGATGTGGAGGCTGGCTTGATGGTCTGCAACATGGCGGGCGCTGGGCTTTGGGAGACGTGGCCGTGCGAACATCGCTCGACAACTTACGGCGTAAGTCTGGCATACGCTGTAAGCTTGTCAAGGTCAGGCGTTCGATTTTGAAGGCGCCTGCTCCCCAAACCATGGTCAAGAAGTCCAAACGCCCGGCCTTGAGTCGCGCTCGTGTCCTGCGCACCGCGCTGCGCCTCGCCGACAAGTCGGGCCTCGAGTCCCTGTCGATGCGCAAGCTGGCAAGCGAGCTAAAAGTCGAGGCCATGTCCTTGTACAACCACGTTGCGAACAAGGACGACATCCTGGATGGACTGGTTGAGTTGGTCGTCGCGAAGATCGAGCCGCCGTCTCTTGATGTGGACTGGCGCGTGGCGCTCCGGGAGCGCGCCCACTCCGCGTACGCGGCGCTGAGCCGCCACCCGTGGGCCACGCTCTTGTTCATGTCCCGCGTCAACATCGGCCCCAAGATGTTGCACTACGTTGACGCCACTCTTGGCTGTCTTTTGCAGGCCGGATTCACCCATGCCGAGGCCGATCACGCCTGGAACGCCGTCGACAATCACATCTATGGTTTCACCCTGCAAGAGCAGAACTTTCCGTTCGAGCCGGGCGACTACGCGGCTGTCGCCAAGCAGTACCTCGACCTGATTCCCGCACAGGAGTACCCCGCGCTGAACGCCCTCACGCACGAGGTGATCGAGGGGCGCCACGCGGGCGTGCACGACCTGGACTTCGGCCTCGATTTGATCCTTGAGGGGCTCGAGCGCCTACGTAAGGGCCGCTAGGCCCTGGGCGTTTTTGACTGGTCGTGCGCCGGGTTTCTCGTAGCATCCAACGTGGACTCGCACTCGTCGCAACTCGCAGGCGGACCTCGCCTCGACCTAGGAGAAACCCATGGCCTCGAAACCGCTTATTGGACAGCGCCCCTATTCGCTCGGCAAGCCGCTCGAGATGGTTGAGTACAAGCGCACGAACAAGCAATGGACCGAGGTCCAAGAGCGCGGGAGTGGCCTCAGTAGGCCCGGGTTTGGAGAAACGTTCACGACGCACTGGTGGATGCGGCGCGGTTTGATCAAGCCCTCGCTATTGAAAGGTGGCGATCGCCGCATCGTGGTTCGTGGCAGCTCGGCGGGAGCTGATGAGGTCCCTGCAAGCGACTGGCATGCGCGCGAGGCTTGCGAGTACGCACGGCTGAATCACGATGGCGGCCTTCGCTCGATCGTGGCTCGTGGCCGCGCGTACCAAGGCATTCCCGCGCGAACCACGCGGCTGCCCTTCATGCAGTGGAGAGGGACTCCCGTCCCTCCCGGTGAAGAGGGGTTTCAGATCGACGATGGCTCGGTGGGTGTGTACTCGATGGGCTTGGACAAGCCCGATGATGGCGTCTACCTTGGCGAGATTTTTGTGGCCGGATCGAACTCGATCTACGGCGAGATCTGGGTTGTGTCCGAGGACTACGCATCGCGGATTCCAGCCAGCGAAACGACGCGCGCCGATCAAACCGTGATCGCGTTGGGCAAGCCAAGGCTCGATCCCGTCGACGAACATAGCGACGATCCGTTTGGGGACTTTCTGGATCTGGCACATGGCTCGGATCTGTTCACAAAGCCTTCAACTTTCTTGGTTACCGCGTTGGTCTCGCTGAGCTTGCATACGATTGATTAGGCAGCACACAGGTGCCTGACTCCGGCGCAGGTTGGCAGCCGGGCGCGACGCTCGACGGGCGCTGGCTGGTGGGCGAGCGGCTTGGCTCGGGCAGCTTTGGTGAGGTCTTTGCGGGCACGGATCTGCTGGCGGGGGCGGCGGTTGCGCTGAAGCGGTTGGGGGCCTTTGCGGACCGCGCGGATGCGGCTCGCGAGTCGGCGGCGCTGAGGCTCTTGCGGATCCCCGGAGTCGTGCGATTGTTGGACGAGTTCGTTTTGGATGGGCACACGTGCTTGGTTTTGGAGCGTGCCAGCGGGACGCCGTTTCCCGGCGACTTGGACGGGCGCGCTTCGAGTGACTTGGTGCAGCTCGCCGCGCGGCTCTTGGCGATTGTTGGGCGGATCCATGCTGCGGGCCTTTTGCACTTGGACTTGAAACCCGCGAACGTGCTCGTGGATACAGAGCTGCGCCCGCAGGTGTTGGACTTGGGGATCGCTGCGGGCCGTGCATTTAGCCCGTGGGATGCCGCCGAGCGCTCGGGGCGCGGCTCGCGTTTGTTCGCGGCACCCGAGCAGCTGCTTGGGCATCCCGTCGACGCGCGCACGGATCTGTTCGCGGTGGGCGTGTTGTTATTTGTGGCGGCGACGGGTGGCGTGCATCCGTTTCCGGGCCGCGTCGCCGCTGGCGAGTTTGACTTCGATGCGCCGGCGCCGCCGCTGCTCTCAGTCGCGCCGCATGCGCCGCCGGCGCTGGCCATGTTGTGCGCAAGTTTACTGCAGGCCGATCCCGACAAGCGGCCCGCGTCCGCCGCGAGTGCGCTCGAGTTCTTAGACATCGAGGCCACGCGCAGCTTGCCGGCGCGCTTGTTTGCGGGACCGGACGCGGTCACGGCAGCCGAGCTCAAGAGCCTGTTTCGTGGTCCCGACAGGCTTTTGCACTTAGCCGAGGACGCCGCCGCAGAATTGCATCGGCGTACGGATGGACAGAGCGATCGCGTGCGCGCCGAGCTCGCGGCGTGGATCGAGATGGGCCTCGCCGCGTGGGACGGCCAGCGCATCGCGATGAGTCGTCGCGACCTTGCGCTGTTGGTCGGCGAGCACCAGGCCGAGGCGACCGCCGGCCTGCCACCGGACGAGCTCGTGGCGTTCCACACCGCGCGCGCCGCGTCGCTGCAGCCCGGCAGCGAGGGCCGCTTCTTGAGCCTCGTGCTTGCCGGCGCCACGGACGAAGCGCCGCGCGAGGCGCTTGCCTCTGCGCGCCGCTGCTTGGATGCGGGCCAGCTCGAGGCCGCGATGGTCGCCTTGTTCGAGGGTATCTCGGTGCTTGAGGATGAGCCCGACGCCGACCCCACCCTCGCGCGCGACCTGTTCCGCACGTGGGCCGCCGCCGCGCTCGGCAGCCAAAGCGAACGCCAGCTGGCCCTGTTGCGCCAGCGCATCCAGGCACACCCGACCGCCGCAGAGCTGTCCGATCTTGTGGCCTTGTTGGACGCCGCGCTGGCTGCTCTTGGCACCGATGGGCCGCGTGCGCTCGAGCGCTTGCATGCTCTCGGCCGCCACCCCGATCCGCACCTCGAGGCGAGCCGCATCGTCTTCTTGGCGCTGGCCGCGCGGCACGTCTCCGAAGCCGAGGAGGCCGAGGTTCTGCGGCGCGCTATCCAAGCCACGCAAGCGACGGCGACGCCTCTGATTCAGCGCGTCGTGATGGAGCTCGAGGGCCGCCGGCACTATCGCCTCGGGCATTATGCCGACGCCGCGCGCTCGCATGAACAAGCCGGCGTATTGGCGCCGGGTCCGGGGCCGAGCTTGGTCTCGACTTTGAACGCCGCGTCGGCTTGGCTCGAGGCTGGCGAGCTGGATCGCGCGCGCAGCTTGGCGGCTTCGGCGATGGAATCGGCGGCCGCGTTGCGCGCACATGTTTTAGAGGCGCACGCGACGTGGCTCGAGCGCACTGCCCGCTATCGAGCTGGCGAAAATCAGGTGCCCGATGAAGAGCTGCTGCGCGCGCTCGACCAGCTGGGTCATCCGGGTTTCGAAGCGCAGATTCGCTTCCACGAAGCGGTGCTTGCGTGGCGCGCGGGGCGCCATCCGCTTGCGCGCGAGTCGTCTCTGGCTGCCGAGCGCATCTGGCGCGCGCGGGGGCAAACCGTGCCCGCCGACCTCGCGCGGCTCGTAGCCCTGGAAGCCGGAAAAACGCTGACGTCCGCGGAGTTGGCCGCGATTGCGGACCGCACAACGGACGTCGCGGACGCGAGCCTGCACGCTCAACTTGGGGGCCTGTTGGCTCGCGCCGGAGTGAGCCCGAGGCTTTCGTGGGCGGCGGCTCTTGCGAAGTTGCAAGGTCCCGACCATCAGCGCTGGGACGTCTTGTCGCTAGCCGAGCTGCGGGCCGCGCAGCCTGCGACGTAGGCCGGCGCCGGCGAGGGCGAGCGCGAGCATGGGCGCCCAGACGTAGACGAGCTCGGACTTGATGACACGCAGGCCCCACGATGAGAAGAAGGCGCGGATTCCAATTGGTGAGACCTCGATTGGGTTCCACGGCAGGAAGTAGCGCGTGCGGTCGAAGGGGCTGAAGAAGGCGATGCCGAGGCCGCCGGTGGTCAGCGAATCGAGCAGGCCGTGGGAGGCGGCGGACAGGAAGATGAGCGCGCATGCGATCAAGCGCTTGGCACCGAGGGCGGGCGCGGCGAGGGCTCCGAGTGCGCCGAGCGCGGCCGCGAAGGAGAGCGAGTGGGTCATGCCGCGGTGGCCCCATAGGGCTCCATAATCAACGCCGAGGCGCAGGCCAATCGTGTCGGCGTCGGGCACCATCGAAGCGGCGATTGCGGCGATCAAGAGCCGGCGCGGAACGACGCTGGGCCCGAGCGCGAGGGCGAGGCCGAGCGGAACAATCGGGTGGGTGATGAGGGATGCCACTAGCCGAAGGCGACGCCGTCGCGGCGCTTGCGGGGCAGGCCGCCGGCGACGCGGCCGAGCATCAGGAAGACGCCTTCGATGCGGTGGCCCGGGCGCGGCGGCGGGAGGTCGTCATCGGCGAGCTGCCATGGGCTGATGAAGACCTCGAGCGGGGTGCCCGGGGCGTCGAGTTCGATGCGCGAGACGGGGGCGCCGGTGAGTTCGTTCTTGAGGTGCGTGATCGTGCGGATGCGCATGGAGATCTGCATGCAGGCGGCGGGCGACGCGGAGTCCCCGAGCGGGGCGATCGCGGCGCCGTGGGGCTGCTCCAACAGGTCGTCGCCCGAGTCGTAGCGGTTGGGGCTGTCCTCGTTGGGACCGATGTAGTCAACCTGCAGCGCGAAGCCGGCGAACATGATCGCGAGGACGTGGCCGCGGGGCAGCGCGCGTGGCAAGCGCGCGGCGTCGGTCAGGTAGCAGGTGAGGTCGTGGCCGTCGTGCTCGTCAAAGGGCGAAGACGGCGCGGGCGGATCCGTGCGGCCGACAAGAATCGCATCGCCTGGCGAGTCGTCGAGACGCTCGAGATTCCACAGCGCGACGCGGCGCCGGTAGCGGCTCGTGTAGAACGGCCACAGGGCGGGGCTCAGCGAGCCGTCGCGGTCGAGGCGCAACTCGAGCCCACCCGCGAGTGGCAGGCGCAGGTGCTCACCGTCGCGACCGCGCCAGGCCGTAGGCTGGCCGCTGTCGCGGATGGCGCGGGTGACAGCTTCGAGGTCCCAAGCGGGAGAGAAGCCGATGCATTCGAGCAGGAAGTCCAAGGTGGTCCGGGGGCGGGTGCCATGTGGTAACCTCCCGCGATGCGGCAGGATACGTTTTTATTGGGACTTGGGCTCGTGCTGTCTTCGTTCGGCCTTGGGTCGTGTGGAAGCAGCGAGGCGGTGCGGCCGAATGTGCTCGTGATCTCGGTCGATAGCTTGCGGCGGGATCACGTCTCGGCGTATGGCTACACGCCGATCTTCGCCAAGGGCGAGGCGACGACGCCGGCGGTGGATGCGCTGGCGGCGGAGGGTGTTTTGTTCGAGGATGCGGTGTCGACGACGTCGTGGACGCTGCCTTCGCACATGGCCTTGATGACGGGGCTTGAGGACACGCTGCATGGCGTGACCGACAACGCGAAACGGCTGGACCCGGCGATCGAGACGATGGCCGAGGTGCTGGGCGCGCGCGGGTATCGGACGGCGGGCTTTTTCAGCGGGCCGAATCTGCACCCGGTGTTCGGGTTCGGGCAGGGTTTTGGGCAGTACGAGAACGCGTCGGGTGTTGAGCTACCGGACGCGGCGTTTGAGGCTTCGGCCGAGGATGAGAACGCTCTCTTGAGCGTGCACAACGACTCGCACCAAGGGCTGACAAGTCCCGAGGTGAACCGGCGCGGACTCGAGTTCTTGGACTCGGCGGCGGACACAGACGAGCCGTTTTTCCTGTTCCTGCACTACTGGGATCCGCACTACAACTACGTGCCGCCGGCGGAGTACGCCGCGCGGTTCGATCCGGACTACGCGGGTGAGTCGGACGGCTCGAGGTTCATCTACACGTACGACATCAAGTCGCCGCGCGACATGCAGCACATCCTGTCGCTGTACGACGCCGAGATCCGGTACACGGACGATCACATCGCGCGCGTGCTTGCGCGGCTCGACGACTTGGGGCTGGCCGACGACACGCTTGTGGTGTTTGTCAGCGATCACGGCGAGGAGTTCTTCGAGCACGGGAAGAAGGGGCATCAGCGCAACTTCTTCGAAGAGTCGATTCGCGTGCCGATGGTGATGCGCTGGCCGGGGCATCTGCCCGCGGGCGAGCGCGTGATCGGGCAGGTGCGCTTGCAGGACGTGCTACCGACGGTGGCCGAGCTGGTCGACGTGGCGCCGCCGAGTTACGTCACGGGGACAAGCCTTGTGGACTTGGTGGAGGGTGGCGGCGAGGCGCCTCCAGCGCAGCTGTTTGAGCTGAACTTGCCGCGCCGCGATACGCATCGTTTCGGGCTGCGCCAAAGTGGCCTGTACGTGTATTGGGATCAGACCGAGAAGACGGGCGCGTTCTACGACTTGCGCACCGATCCGAAGGAGCTGCGGCCGACGCCTTTGGGCGCCTTGGCGACGTCGGACTTGCCGGCCGCGAAGCTGCTGCGCGCGCGGCTTGCGGCGGCGGAAGAGGCGCGCGCTAGCGTGCCGTCGACGCCGGGGCACACGGGCCTTGATGGGCTGCCGGATGAGCTCGAGCGTAGCTTGCGCGCGAACGGTTACTTGGGCGATATCGAGGACGATATGCCGGCGCCTAAGGACAAGGGTGGCGAGTAGATGACACGTGCTTGGCACGTGGCGGTGGCGGCTTCGCTGGCTCTAGGGGTTTTGCCACTCGCCTCGGGCCTGCACAGCGCGCGGTTGTTCTTTGCGAACAAGGCGGGCGCGAGCGAGGCGAAGCAACTCGAGAGTTTCAAGCTGCCGTGGACGCAGCCGGCTTTCCTGGAGATGGTGCAGCGGCTTGATGCCGTGCTGCCCGAAGACGCGGCGCTGTTGTGCACACCTGCCGGCGGCGACGATCGCACGGGCAAGTCGCGGTGGTTTTTGTTCTTGGCCGACGCCTTGTATCCGCGGCGTGTGTATGTGCGCAAGCCGGCGTTTGCGAGCGGCACGCTGATGGACTATCCGAGGTGGATCGACTTCCACTTCGACGTGTTGGATACGGACGAGAGCGGGCTTGGTTTCACCTCGCTCCGGGCGCGCAAAGACGTGCTGCGCGAAGACGCGGAGCTGCTTGCCGAGCGCGGCGTGGACTGGGAGCTGCGCTTTCAGCTTGATCCTGCGCAGCCGTTTGCGGGCGCGGTGCTTCTGCATGATGGCGAGCCCGTGGAGTTGGGCGAGGTGGCGCCGTGACGGTCGAGCTAGCGGGGCTCATGGCTGGGCTTGGGTGCCTTGGGTGGGGGCACTTTGTGCTCTCGTTCTTGGGCGCGCGGGAGGTTTGGCCCCAGCGTGGTTGTCTTGAGCGATTGACGACGGCGTGTCTTCTGGGGCTCGTGCTTGTGCCGATGGCTTTGTACTTGGGCGTGCTGCTCGCGGGGCCGCTGCCGGTTTGGGCCGGCGATTCGTTGTTGGGGGCGGGGGTCCTGGCGGGGCTCTTGCGTCTGCGTGCGCTTGGGCCGGTGGCGTCTTGTTCGGAGCGGGCGCATGGGCTTACGCTCGTGATGCTGGTTTCGCTGGTGGCGCTTGGGCTGCTGGCGTTTGTGGCGTCGAGTGCGGCGCCGGTGCACCTGTTCGATCCGGTGTTTCACTTTGCGTACAAGGGCAAGATTCTGTGGCACGAGGGGCTGGCCTCGGGCGCGTTCACGGATCTGGACGGCAGCGTCGGGCGCGTGATGACGCACCCGAGTTACCCGCCGCTAGTACCTTCGCTCGAGGTGATGGGCAGCTTTCCGCTTGGGGACTTCTCGGCGTCGGCGGCGCGCGTGCTCTGGGCGTTGTTTGCGATCGCGCCGGCAGTGTGGATCGCGGCGGCGCTTGAGGATCGCGCTCTGCGTGTGCGTTTGGCGGGCGCGCTGCTCTGGCTTAGCTTGCCGATTATCTACTACTATCGGCTGCCGCATGCGGCGCCGATGAAGGCGGTCGTTGGGCTTCTTTTTGGGCCCGATGGCGCGGCGGGAGTCCTTGGTGGCGAGGGCTGGCGCGGGACGGATGGGGCGAGCCTGGATGCGGGCGGCGACCTGGTGGTTGCGGCGTTTCTGTGTGGCGCGGTGGTGTACCTCGGGCGCGCGCGGCGCGCGGCTGGCGACGCGTGGATCGCGGGCATCTTCCTGGCGGGCGCGATCCTGGCAAAGAACGAGGGTTTGGCTCTGAGCGCGGTCTTGGTGGTGGCCTTGGGGATTGGGCTTGGTGCGCGGCGGCTCTTGAAGATGCCGGTGGCAAGCGGACTTGGGGCGGTGCGCGCTTTGGGCGCGGCGTTGGTGGTGAGCGCTCCGTGGCTGGTGTATCGCGGGCGCATTCCCGCCATCGACGAGTCGTATCCGGAGCTGATGCAACCCGCGCATGTTTTGAAGTCGATGACCGCCGATCGGTTCTTCGAGGGGCAGGCCGAGCCGGCTCTTGTGACCGTCTTGCGCGAGTACTTCTTGACCTTCACCGACGTCTTGCACTGGAACCTGATCTGGCCGCTGTTTGTCGTCGCGCTCTTCTGTGCATTGGCGCGGCCGCGGCGTGCGCTCGAGCGTGGCGCGCTTCTGCCTTTGCTTGTGGTCGCGGGCGGCTTGGTCGCGTTCTTCTTGATCTTGGTCGTGACGCCGTGGCACCTCGGGCGCCTGTTCACGACCGGCATCCCCGACCGCCTGTTCTTGCAGGTGGCGCCGCTTGCGGCGTGGGGAGTGGTTGCTTGGGTGTTTGCTCCTTCCCTTGGCTCTTCTAGCGATGAAGACCCAGGTTCGGCGCGGGATGAAGCGCTCATAGAGGTCGAAGCATGAGCCAGAGGCTTGTTCAGGTCGTGCTTCTCTTGGCCGCCACCCTTGCGCTGTACTTTGGCTACCAGACGCTGGTCGCTTGGACGTTTGATGGGCTGGCGCTTGGCGCGCGGTCGATGACGGACACGTGGCCCGCGCTTGCGCTCGGCACGTTGGTGTTCGCGATTGGGCTCTGTTTGCTGCCTGGGCAGAGCATAGCTGAGCGCTTCGAGTCGTTCGCGCTAGCCGCGATTGCGTGGAGCATGGGGCTTGCGGTCCTGGCTGGCCTACCCGACTTCGCGAGCGCTGCCGCGCTGGGTGGCGGGCCGATCTTGCGGCCGTTCTACCTAGTCTTGATGCTGGGCTGTACGTGGTTTGCTTTTGGCGGACCGCTTCCGAAACGGCGGCTGTTTGCATTCGGTACTAGGGAGCGCGCGCTGCTTCTGTTCACGTTCCTGGGCACCGCGAATGGGAAGCTGTTTGCGCGCGAGGCGAACCCAGGGTTTGCGCTCTTGAGCTTGAGCGCCATCGTGGCGATGGCGTTGATGGCGCGAGGCCGTGGGCCGCGCGAGATTTTCGCCGTGGCGTCGGCGCGCCTCGGGCGCTTCACGCTGGGGATTTTTGCTGCTCTGCCGATCTGGTGGTTCGTGGCGGCGGCGAACGCGTCGAGCCGCGAGCCCGCGTTGCAGCTTGCGTGGCGGCTTGCCATGGCGGCGCTTGTCGCGCTTGTGGCCGTCGGCAGCTTCGGGCTGTTGGATCGAAGCGGACAGAGCGAAGAGCGCGCGCGCCATACTGCCCGACGGGTCTTTGGCGCGCTGGTCTTGGGCTTGGGGGTCGTCTTGATCGGGGCCTTCTTGGGCGTTGTGGAAGCGGCAGCATTTGAGCCCCTGGAGCGTGTCCTTGGCTCGCGCTTGCGTGTCCTCGGTCTGCACCCCAACTTGGGCGCCGCGCTGTTCGCCGCCGGGCTGCCGCTGAGTTTCGGTTGGATCTTCTCGGGTGCTTCCCCGTTTAAGACGCTGTCCAAAGAGCGGCGCTTGACGGGCAGCTTCTTGTTCGCGGGCGCGGTGCTTGTGCTGTACCTGTCGGGCTCGCGCGCGAGCAGCTTGGGTGCGGTGATCGGCCTGATCGCTTTCGGCGTTCTGTTCGGGTCGGCTTTGGCCACGAAGATTGGGCCGCGGACTTGGATCGGTGGTGGCGTTCTGGTCGCCGTGTGCTTCGCGCTGTTCTTGTCGCCTCTGGGCGCCGACCTGCGCGGCGCTCTGGATGCCAAGGCGCTGACTCAATCCGCTCTTGGACAGCGCTGGCATATCTGGCGCATGGCCGGCGCCGCGGTGGGGGATCACCCATGGACTGGCCTTGGGCCTTTGGGTTTCAACGGCCATGCGCAGTACGCGCTGAGCTCGTACTACGACGGCACGCCGCAGACGCTGCACACGCACAACATCTTCGTGGCGGCGGCCGAGGGCGCGGGTTGGATCGGGCTCGTTTTGTTTGGCCTGTTCACGGGCGCGCTGCTCGAGGCGTTGCGCCGCGCGATCGCCTCATCGCCGCGTGGTCATCGCGATCGCGCGCAGAGCGCGGCCGTCTTTGCCGCCGTGCTGGCGCTCTTGGCGTGCAACCAACTGGACCTCGGTCAAAGCCAAGTCACGTTCATCCCGCTTCTCTTTTGGAGCGCTATCACAATGGCGGGCCTGCAGAGCCCGAAGACGTTCGACGTGAAAACTGCGCGCAGCTCTTGGCTGGTTCCGGCTGGGCTCTTGTTGCTGGTGTGGCCCGCGTCGGGGTCCACGTTGATCGGGCTGGGCCGCCGCATCGACTCGCAAGTGCTTGCCGGCGGCGGCAAGCCGATGAAGGCCGCGCGTGTTCTTGAGTCGCTGCGCGCCCCGTGGTTCTTCGCGGACGACATCGAGGTCACACGCCGGCTGGCTGCGATCGCGCGCAAGTCGGGCGACTCGGCACGCGAGCTGGCCATCTTTGGCGAGGTCGCGCTCGAGCGCCCCGACTCGCAGCTTGCCGTCAGTCGCTACGCGGAAGCGCTGTTGAATGCGGGGGACTTCGAGCGCGGACTCGCGGCGTCACAGCGCGCTCTCGATCTGGACCCGTTCGGGCCGAGCGCGGCGAAACAGCGCCGGCAGATGGCGTGGGCACTGATGGGCCTTGGACAGCCCAAGAAGGGCGTCGACCTTCTCATGGAGGCGTTGTTGGGAGGCGCTGGTTTGCCAGCTCGCCTCGCCCGGCAGCTTGACGAGCTCACGGGCGGCATGGACCTCGTCGGGCGGCTTGATGCGGTCGGCGACGACGTGATCGCCTCGGCGCACGAGGACGAGGTGGGCGCGCGGAGGAAGCTGGCGGGCCTCGTGAACGCCTTCGGAACTCTCGGCGCGCAAGACCACGCCGTGCCGATTCTTCGCGGTGTGATCGATGCGTCGGAAGCGCCTGTGCGAGCCACCTACTACCAGTTGATTGGGCTCTTGATCGAACTCGACCGCGAGCCCGAGGCGCTCGATGTCTTGGCGACTTCACCCTTTGCCAACGACGTCAACATGCGCGAGATCTTTGCGGGCCTGAGTCAAGCTGGCGACACGCTTGGCTCCGCCACAGACGGTGAGGTCTTGGACGTCTTTTTCACCGCTGGCCGGCTGAAGCAGAGCTACTTCGACAGTGCGCTCGACCTCGCATTCCGGGGGGAGAGCGACCTGGCTCAACACGAGCTCGAGCGCGCGCTGTACAACGCGAGTGATGGCTCGGAGCGCGTCTCTTTGATGGTGAACTACATCCAAGGCGCGGGCGGCGACGCTGGGCGCAGGCAGTGGCAAATGCGGCAATACCTCGAGCGGGCATCGGTCCTGAAGAAGCACGCGCTGGACATCAAGACTATGGCGAATGTACTCGGGATTGCCGCGACGAATCAGGCCGAGGGCGCCGAGCTCGAGAGCCAGTTGGGGACCGCTGCTGAGTCGATGGGGCCCATCGCCGCGACGTTCCGCGCGGCCCTTGGCCAAGTCAAAGAGGGACTGTGATGAGACCGCTTAGCGTGATCCGTTTGGGCCTAGTCGCCCTGGCTCTAGCGTGGCCTTCGGCGTGCAGCAAGAGTGCGCCGGAGAACCAAACCAACCTGCTGTTTGTCGTCTTCGACACGACGCGGCCCGACCACCTGTCGGCCTACGGCTACGAGAAGCCCACGACCCCGCGCCTCGAGGCCCTCGCCGCGCGCGGCACCCGCTTCGACCGCGTGCGTAGCGCGTCGACCTTAACGCCGGTCTCGGCGGCCAGCTTCTTCACCGGCCAGCTGCCGCCCAAGACCGGCGTGCGCAGCCTGTTCATGTTCTCGAAGAACGGCCTGTCGCCCGACGTCACCCCGCTGGCCGAGCTCCTCTCGCAGTCGGGGCGCAGCACCGCCGCCTTCGTTAGCGCGCCGCCGATGGGCCACCGCTACGGGTTCGACCGCGGCTTTGACGTCTTCGACGACGATGTCAAAGAGCACGCCGAGGCGCTGCGCGCGCAGAAGATCGGCAACGCCTACCAGCGCCGCGCGGACGCGACCACCGACCGCGCCCTCGAGTGGCTCGATGCAAACCAGGACGAGCCCTTCGGCCTGGTCGTGCACTACTTCGATGCCCACGACCCCAGCTTGGTCCCGCCGCGCGCTTTCCTCGAGAGTCGCGTCTCCTTCGACCTACCCGCTGACCTCGATGAACGCGGCCACCTCGACAACTTGTTCGACGGTGCCGAGCCCGGCCAAGGCGGGCCGCGCGCAGCGGATCTGATCGAGCTCTTTGACGCCGAGATCGAGTACATGGACACCCAGCTCGGCCGCCTCCTCGACACGCTCGCTACCCGCGGCGACCTCGGCAACACCCTCGTCGTCATGCTGGCCGATCACGGCGAGAGCCTGGGCCAACACGACTTCTGGACCCACGGCTTGATGTGGGACGAACAGCTGCACGTCCCCCTGATCCTCGCCGGCCCCGGCATTCCTGAGGGCGCCACCCTGCAAGATCCCGTCTCTCTAGTCGACCTGGTTCCGAGCCTGACCAACCTTCTGAACCTCAAGCGCCCGGCCGGTCTCCACGGCCGCTCCTTCACCCCGCTCTTCAACCCCGAAACCGCCCACGAGTTCCTCTGGCGCCCCGCCCTCTCCGAGGTCCACAACTCCCCCGGCGACAAGACCGGCCGCCCGCCCGCGCTGTTCGCCGTCACCTCGTGGCCCTGGAAGCTGATCGTCCAACCGGGATCGCCGGACAAGCTATTCAACCTGGAGTCCGATCCAGCAGAACTCACGGACCTAGCCCGCACAAGCGGCGAAGACCATAGCGCCACGATCCGAGCCCTCGCCGCGATGTTAGGTGCAGCCGGCCTAGTCGAAGGCGGCACCGTCCCCAACCTAGAAGACCTAGACCCGGAAGAGCGAGCCATGCTCGAGAAGCTGGGCTACTTGTAGCGGGCCCGAGTTGTGGTGGGCTCCATCAACTGGCGGGCAGACGCAGAGCCGATTGAAGAGCCGCGAGGCTCTCTCCTATCCCGATTAGGTGAACGATGTTCATTCGCTTCGTAGTTGGCTCCGACAGCGAGAGTCACAAGTTGTTGACAGGTGTTATTACCGAAGCGCGGATCCTACGAGACGATGGCATTCTCGATCAGCACGAGGCGGAATGGCTCGAAGAGACCTACGAGTGGCTAAACGAGAACCTCCCGTGCCCACCATTCTCAAGCAGCGGTTGGTCATGGGATGCCTCCTCTTGGTTCAAGGACGATGCAGGCGAATCGATCGAGAAGATGTGGGGGATTGTCTCGCTCCTGCGCGACCACGGTGTGCAGGTGCGTCTCCTGAGGTCACAGAGTCCAGGCAAGTTTCTTTACGAGGATAAGTACCAGGTGGTCGTCGAGGAATGGAAGCACATCTAAGATGTCGGCACCGAGCAAGGTAATACAAACGGATGCAGGCTTCGCCTCCACCGCTGATCGTCTCAAACCTGATCCAGAGCAACGATGAGCATCGATCCAACCGCTGTGATGACCCAGGGAGCCAGCCACCTTGCGCATGTTCTTGCACCGCTCGGATTCGCGTTTCGGATAGTTCGCACTGGGAACTCCTCTGGCGGGCGTTTCTGCGAAGCCGAGTTTGCCGCAAACCCGCGGAAGGTTGAGCTGCACTACCGCAACCATGTTGGTCTGGTGCGATACCACATCGGCGCAACCAACGCGTCGCATGGTGCCTACATGAAGGCGCTAGGGGACAGTGCTTCCTATCCTCGTCCGGAAGACGGCGATATGAAGGGCTTCCAATGCCTTGCCCACGACCTCTCATCGATCCTAAGAGACTTCGTTGATGGAGACGGACATATCCTTGCTGAGGCCGCCGCAACCGAAGTTGAAGAGAGCGCGGCACGTGGCCGCAAATTGATGGTTGGCTATGTGGGAGACACACGCGCACGGGCTCAGGCACACGAGGCGTTCAGGGCCAAGGAGTACGCCGCAGTTGTCAAGCTTCTGGATGGACTCCACTATCCCGACCATTTGACGCCCGCCGAGCAGAAGATGCGCTCCCTCGCCAGGGCACGTGCAAGCCATGGATACCCCGATGATGTAACGGATCGGGCTACGCCAGACCGCTAAGCAGCCCAACCGATCTGCGGTCATCGAGTGGAAAAGATCGAGAACCCTCTGACGAAGGAGGTCCGCTATCTCGACAAGCTGATCGACGAGCCTGCGCACGGGAAGAAGATGGAGTCGATTCTTCGGTCCTGACGCCGGGCGTGGCTGGCTCTTGGGGTGACTTAGGCCGATCGCCTCGGAAAGGGCCTACTTGCCGCGCATCATGCGGCTCCACGCGTGGTGGCCGTCGCTCCATGCTGCTCGGACGTAGTAGATGGCGTCTTTGGGGCGGCTCTTGAGGTCGTAGGTGACCTGCGTCTTGCCGAGAGTTGGTGTGGGCAAGAGCTCGGCGTCGAAGTACGGGCGCGTGCCGTTCGGGCCTAGGAAGAAGCGGCGTGTGGGCGACGCCTGCAGAGTCGCGAGGGGCAGGTCGAGGCCGAGCGCGGGCTGGCGGTCGCGCTCCCACGTGAGGTCGAAGCGCAGCGTGGGGCTGGCGTCGTTTGTGGCGGCGATGTCGATCAGGACCTCGAAGTCGGCGGGCTCGTCGGGGAAGAGCTCGAGCCCGATGGTGGGGGACTTGGTGGCGCTCTCGGTTGCGGCGGTGAGCTCGGGGCGATCTTGGCTGAAGCCGCGCGCGCGCAGAGTGGCACCTTCGGCGGAGATGTCGAACTGGCGCTTGGTCGACAGGCCAAAGTGCGCGCGCACGACTAGGGTTTGATGGAGCGGTGCAATCTGCTCGCTTGTTAGAACCGCAAGCTCGGCTCCGTTTTCGATGATGGTCAGTGAGACAAGGCCTTGCATGTCGGCGTCGATGGTGAGCGCATCTTGCGCCGTCGAGAGCGCGAGGCGATGGCGTGTCTTCGCGCCCGGCGCCGGGCCGGTGCTGGCGAAAGTCTGACGCGCAAGCAGCGCTCCAAACACAGCCGCGCGAGTCAGCTCGCGCGGCGCGCCGAGGGCCAAGGTGATGCCGCAGAATCCGGCGTTGCTGGACGCGTGGTCCGACGACGAGATCAGGCCCGGCGGCGTCGCGCCCACGGGCAAGGATGAAGCGAGCCGCGTGATCCAGCCGATGTCGTTGGCCGAGTCGAAGGCCGCCACGGGCCACGTCGCCTGCCCCTGTAGGCCCTCGGGCTCGGGCGCGTGACCGATCGGCTGGCCCTCGTAGCTGCCGCGCCGGCCCTGATGCACCTCGACGAGGCGCTGGACATCGGGGTCGAGGCGCGACCAATCGAACGGGTTGCGCTCCATCGAAGACATGTGCGGAATCGCGATCACGGTGCCGACGGGCTGCTGCTTGGGCGGGGAGTCGAGGCCGGCTTTCTGGGCGCTCATCGGCGAGTCGAAGATCAGGTTCTGGTGACCCGCGGTCGTGATCATGCGCTCGAGACCGGGCAGCATGACAAGGCTGCCGGGAGCGTTCCAGCGCTCGACATCGCGCGCCTCGCGCCACGCGCTTGCAGGCGTCAAATGCTGGTAGTGATCGGTGATGCTCAGGAAGTCCAGCGCGCCCGGGCCGCGCGCGTAGCGCACCGCGTCCAACGTAGTGCCGTCCTGGCGCCCCGCGCAGCGCGAGAGATCCGTGTGCCGATGCAGGTCGCCGAACAGCGCGCGCGGGTCGCGCTCCGCGATCGCCAAACCCTGGCGAAGCGGCTCCGCCCAAGCCTGCCGCAAAGGCGGCGGAGGCCCGGGAGCGAGGCGCGGAAAGCCAACGGGGATCGGCAGGCGCGCGTGGAAGAGATGCCAAGGGTTCTGGATCGGAACCTCGAAGGAGTAGCGCGCGCCAAACGTCGCCGAGCGATCGTCGCTGGCGAAGTACAAGCCAAATCCCTCGGGCCCCAAGTGCAGCCGCGCGTCGTTTTCGTTGTCGCCATCAGTGGCGTCGAGCTCAAGATCGTGCCCCTCGCCGTGCTCGTCGAACCCAAGGACGCGCGTATGCCACGTGGCGTAGAACGGCTTGCGCGAGGCGCTGCGCGGCTCGTAGTCGTTCATCGGCAAGCGCCGCGTCAGCGCGAGCCCTTGGTCCGTGACAAGCAGCCGCGGGAAGTCGCCGCGCTGCTCGGTCGACAGGTTCTGCGGCAAGAGCGCATGACTCAAGCTGCCCTTCGCGTCAACCGCGGCGAGCCGCGTCTGGCGCCGGCTCCGCAGCGAGCCACCTTGCCCGAAGCTCGGCGCCTCTTCGTAGCTAATCCACGCGACACCCTCGCCGTCGACACCGAGCTCGGGCAAGCCCTGATACGTCGGCCCCCCGGCGATCAGCTGCCGCGCGAACGGCTGGCCCGGCGCAACCGCCGTCGCAAGCATGACGTCGAACCCACCCGTCTCGCCCGGCACAAAACGATCGTACGCCACAAGCACGCGCCCATCCGGCGCCGCCGCCAGACGCGGTCGCCACGCGTCGCCAGCACCCTCGTTGTCCGATGAGACCTCGATCGGCTCGCTCCACATCCCAGCCCTGTCCCGCTGCATAAACCGAACCCCATAGCGGGCGCCTTCAAGCACCTGCCAGACGAGCCCAATCCCGCCGCCCGGCAGCGCCGCTGCGTGCGGCATCAGGGGTCCGGAGTCGCCCGTCGGAATCTCCTCAACGGGCCCGAACTGCAGCGCGCCCGCCGCGCCTGCCGAAGCCGTGCGGCCGAACAGCGCGCGACCCGCCGCGCTGCGCGCCTCCCACACAACGAGCACGCCGCCCCCTTCCAAGGCTGCGATCGTCGCCGGGCCGATCGCGGGCCCTTCGGCGGCAGCCTGAGGCGCGCGGGTCGTGCCCATCATCACCATCAACGAGGCGTTCTTCGCGCTCGCGATTGTGGGCTGGTCGAGGAATGCGAGCCACGAGACGCCGCGCGCATCCGTGGCCAAGGCCAGCTCGCGCGCCTGCTCGGTGGGCGCTAGCGCCGGCTCGATCTGCAGCTCGGCGGGCGGCCGCGGAGCCTCGTCGCCACAGCTGCTTGCCAGGCACAACAAGAGCCCAAGCGCCAGCCTGGCCGAGCGAGATCGAGGGTGCAATCGAGGGGACGCAGTCATGGAGGAGCCGGGGCGGCGTATAAACATTGTATGCGCCGAAGGGTAAGAAGCGCGAATCGGGGCCGCTGGATGGGGAACTCGGGGCGGACTTCGCGCGTAGTGTAGAGTTCGAGGACCGAGCGCCGCCTTGTTTGCGCCCGGCTCATCCCCAGTTCCTATCAGCACCCCACACCCTATGATCCGCAACATGCTTCTGGCCGGACTCGCGACTCTGTCGCTTGTCGGTGCCGCGCGCGCGGACAAGGTGGGCCAAGAGCTTCCGGAGTTCGCGTTGGAGGGTCTCACGCAGACCCCCGCCGAAAACTTCGACGAGTTCACGGGCCGCCTCGTCCTGATCGAATTCTTCGCTTACTGGTGAGGCCCGTGTGCTTCGTCCGTCCCGCACTTGAACGAACTCCACGAAGAGTTCGAATCCAAGGGACTGACGATCATTGGCGTGACCAGTGAATCCGAATCGAACACCGAGCCCTGGATCGATAGCAAGGGCGCGACGTATCCCTACGCCTACGACAAGGGCGGCAAGCTGAAGCGCGCGCTGGGCGTCAGCGGTATCCCGCACGCGTTCCTCGTCTCACCCGGTGGGACGATCGTTTGGGAAGGCCACCCGGGCAACCTCAAGGCGTCGACCATCGAGGCGAACCTCGAAGGCGCGATCTCGAAGCCTCTTTATGAGTGGAGCGGCGGCGCGAAGAAGGCCAAGCAAGCGTTCCTGAAGAACGACTTCGCGGGCGCGCTTGCGGCCGCGGCGAAGCTCGCCAAAGACGATCCCTTCGGGACCGAAGTCGAAGGCGTGCTGAAGTCGATCCTTGCGAGCCGCGTGCAGAAGATCGAAGGCGCGCTGCGCCTTGGTGATATTCTGACGGCTTATGAAGGCGCCAAGGTGCTTTCGAAAGGGCTGAAGGGACTTCCCGAGGAAGAGACCATCAAAGCCGCGCTCAAGCGCATCTCGAAAGAGAAAGACTTGAAGGCGACGTTGAAGGTGCAGGAAAAGCTGCGCGACATCACCTCGGAAGAGGTCACGAAGAAGAAAGAGGCCGATGCCAACACCGACAAGCTTGAGAAGCTCCTAAAGGGCAACGAGGGCACTTTTGTCGGCAACGCGATCGAGACCAAAATCAAGGACTACCGCAAGATGCGTGGTTCACTGCGCTGATTCCGGTAACTTGGAACAGCACCATTCGGTTTGCGGCTGGCGCTCATGGCGCCAGCCGTTTTCGTTTCTAACCAGGAGAGATTCATGTTTCGCCCTATCGTTTCGCTGACCGCAGCGGCCGCCTTGTCGCTGGCTGCGCTTGGCATGTCCAACGCCACCGGAGACATGGTCGGCAAAGACATGCCCGACGCGCGTCCCGTTAATATTGGCGGTGTCGCCGCCGAGTCGTTCGACGACTTCATCGGCGAGGCTGTACTCGTCGAGTTTTTCGCTTACTGGTGAGGCCCCTGCGCTTCGTCGGTGCCTCACCTGAACGAGCTGCAAGCGCAGTTCGGCGGGAAAGGCCTGACGATCCTAGGCGTGACCTCGGAGAGTAAGAAAGACACGGAACCCTGGATCGAAGAGAAGGGCGTCACCTACCCGTGGGGTTACGACGAAGGCGGCGAGATGTCGAAAGGCTTTGGCGTCTCGGGAATCCCCGCGGCGTTCTTGATTGACGCTGGCGGGCGGATCGTCTGGCAGGGTCACCCTGCGAGTCTGCGCGAAGGCACGATCGAAGATGCCCTGAAGGATTCGTACAAGGCGCTCACCCGTGACTGGCCGAAGTCGGCGAAGGCCGTGGGCAAGGCGCTCACGAAAGGCGACCTCGGCGACGCACTGGCGAAAGCCGAGGCGTTGGCGGTGGACGACGAGTTCGGCAAAGAGCTTGTCGGTCGCGTCAAGGGCCGTATTCGCTTGAAGGTGACCAGTGTCGAGAGCGCGTTCGCGGAGGGCGATGTCCTTGTGGCCTACGAGTCCGGCAAGGCGATCCAGAAGAGCCTGAAGGGGCTGCCCGAGCAAGAGCGCATCGACTCGATCATCAAGCAGATCTCGAAGGACAAGGATCTGAAGGAGCGCATGAAGCAGCTCGAGAAGCTGCGCAAGATCGTCTCTGTCGAGATGGACAAGAAGAAGCAGTGCGACGAGGTGGCGGCCAAGCTCGAGAAGTTCCTGAAAGGGAACGAGGGCACCTATGTTGGTGACCGCATCGAAGCGAAGCTGAAGGCGATCCGCAAGGTGCGCGGGAAGCTCTCGCACTAACACCGAGTCTTACCGATAACTGCGAGCGCGGCGGATCAGCTTGGCTGGTCCGCCGCGCTTGTGTTTAGTCGGCCGTTTCGCTGGCGCCTTCGCCTTCGAAGATCGTGACCAAGGCGAAGATCGCGAGCGGCGCGACGTGGAAGATCAGGCGGTCGGGGATCGCGGTTTTGAAGAGCGCGTCGAGGTTCCACGGCGTGACGACGAGGACCAGCGCGTACAGCGCGAAGGCGCCTAGGACCGCCAGGCTCGTGGCGGCGGTCAGGCCGCGGAAGCGCTGGCGCGGGCGCAAGGCCGCGAAGCCAAGCGCACCGAAGAACAGCAGCCACAGGAGGCCGAAGCGCGGCGTGTGCGTCACCGCGTCGAAGAAGCCGCCGGCGACGATGCGCGGGACGAGCTGCTGCTCGACGGCGCCGGTGGTCATCGAGACACGGATGGGCTGAGTGCTGGTGGCGGCCTCGACCAGCCCGCTGGGCGTGAGGCGCGAGGGGTAGTCCTCGCCGATCGTCGGCACCGAGTGGCGCACGGCGAGCCACGGGCCGGCGACAACAAGCGCGAGGCCCAGCGTGGTGCCTAGCGTGCGCAGGGTCTTGGCGATCGTGGGGCGCGCGGTCTCTTGGGTCAACAGCCAGCCGAGGCCCGCGGCGAGCAGCGCGACGGGGAGCAGCGCGAGGCCCTCGTTTTTCATTAGCGCGCCGCCGCCGAGCAGGAGGCCCGCGAGCAGCGTGTCGCCGCGTCGACGCGAGCCGGCCGAGGTCATGACGCCGAACAGAAGCAGCGCGCCGGCTGAGAACAGCGCGGCGAGCGGCAGGTCGCCCGCGCCGTCTAGCGTCCAGCCGTCGGGCATGGTCCACTCGCCGGGCAGCGGGCCGGCGGGGCCCATCGTGATGCCGAACTGGTCCTTGCCCGCGGCCGGGCCAAAGAACAGCGCGTAGGCACCTTTGAGCCAGTTCTGGTGTGGCAGTCGCGAGTAAAAGAGGAAGGGCGAGGCCAGCCACAAGAGCGCGCCGGTCAAGGCGGCCCGGCGGCTCGTCTCGCGCAGGCGTGCGAAGAGGAGCCCGCCGGTCGCGAGGACGAACAGCGCGAACAGGGGGCGTGCCTCGTCGGCCGCGAAGTCGCCAGCGATCAGCGAGACGAGGCTCTCGATCGCACCGACACCGGGCGGGTAGTCGGGGTGGGTGATCACGCGCCCGATCGGCCCCTCGACGTCGGTCCAGCCGGCCTGCATCAGGCCCTCGTGGAACAGGAGTTTGCCCTTGTACGCGAAGTGGAAGACGGGGTCGAAGATGTGGATCGGCATCGTCGACGCGTAGAACAGGCTGAAGGCGCAGAAGAACAGCGCGAGGCCGGCCGCGAGGCGCTCGGGCCACGTCCACGGGGTCTTGGGTTGTGCGATGGGCGCGGTCTTCGTGCGCCAAGTGAGCGCGGCGCCGGCGAGGCCGGCGGTAGTCGCGAGGCCGATGCCCAAGCCGCGGCCGAGGTTCGCGATGGGCAGCGCGAGGCCCGCCGCCATGATCAGGCAGGCCCACAGCGCGAAGCCCACGAGGACCGCGAGGCTGTGGACCTCGAGCCGCGTGCGCTGGCTGGGAGCCGCCTGGCTCAGCACGATGCGACCCAGTCCCCAGATCGCGAGTGCGGCGATCAGTGTCGCGAGTGTGATCACAGCGCGGCCTCCGGCGCTTCGTCGAGGAACGCCTGTAGGTCGAGCTCGCGCCAGCCGCCTTCGACCGCGTCATCGCGCTCGTACAGATGCAGGTCGGCCAGGCGGAAGTGCTGCGCGATGGGGTACGTCAGCTTCCAGCGCAACCCGCGCGCGTCGATCGCGGCGTTGTGCTCTTGGCGAAGGCGATCGCGCTTGAGGATGCGCGTGAAACCCATGCCCGAGCCATCGACGTCGAGGTCCTCGAAGTGCAGGTCCATCCACTCGGGATAATCGACCAGCGTGCCCGAGGCCAACTTCGGCGCGCGCACGTACACGCGCGTCGGATACAGGTCGTTGGCGAGGTACAAAAACCAGCGCGTGCGGCCGCCGGGGTTCTTCTCGTCTTCGGCGATCTTCTCGGGCTCGACAAACAGCGCGGCGTCCGGGCCGAGGCGCTTTTTGAGGCGCTTGACGAGGACGCGGTACTCGGGTTTGAACCACGGCACGCCCTTCAGGCTGGCGCGTTGCGCATCGAGGTTTTTACCCGCGCGATCGGCGAAGTAGGTGCGCGTGTACAGGCCCGCGAAACCAAGCGGGAACAGCGTGAAAGCGATCACGAGGGGGAGCAGCAGGCGGCGCATCTCAGTCGTCCTTGCCGCCGGTGTAACCCGCTTTGGAGAGGTCGTCTTCGAGGCCTTCGGGCAGCGCTTCGCCAGTGCGCGCGGCGGGGGCGGCGGCGTCGAGTTCGCGCCAGAGTGCCTCGGCTTCGGCGATGAGCGGGCTCCGGCGCGGTTTGGGAATCGCCTGCAGCTCGCCGGGGTCGCGCGCGAGGTCAAACAGGCGCAGGCCGGCGTCGCCGGGCTCGAGCGGTGCCTTGTCGAATACGCTCGCCTCGTTCCAGCGCACGGCGCGGTGGAAGCGGTCGTCGTAGCGCGCGGTCAGCTCGAGTGGCATCGCGCGGCGCGGCAGCTCCGCGACTTCGCCGGTGGCCAGCGGCGCTAAGCTGCGGCCCCATTGGCCGGCAAGCGGCGGCAGGTCGGCGAAGTCCAAGATCGTTGGCGCGATGTCGACCGTGCTGACGGGCTCGGTGATCTCGAGGCCGGCCTCAACGCGCCCGGGGTAGCGCATGATCAGGGGGACGTGGACCTCTTCGATGTGCAGGCTGTGCTTGTGGCCGAGCATGCCGTGCTCGGCGAACGCCTCGCCGTGATCGGACGTCAAAATGACCAAGGTGTTGTCGAGGCGACCCGCAGCTTCGAGGCTGTGCAAGATGCGCGCGACGTTGGAGTCCGTGAAGCGGATCTCGCCGTCGTACAGCGCAATCAGGTGATTCAGGTCGTCCTGCGCGCCGGCGCGGATGCGCAAGTTCATGAAGTCGCGGCCGGTGATCTTGCCCTTGTAGGTGGGGTCGAAGACGTCGAACTCGGGCGGCGGCTCGTAGTCGTAGTGCACGTCCCAGAGATGCACGAAGGCGAAGAAAAGCTCGTCGTCTTCGAGGCCGCCGAACCAGTCGGTGAACGCGCTGGCGACCTTGGGGCCGGTGGTGCCGACGTGCGAGGCGTCGTGCGCGGCCATGACGGCGGCTTGGTCGGAGTCGGGGTTCGCGAGGGCGAAGGCTTCGGGGTCGGCGACGGGCGTGGCCGAGCAGTCGACGTAGGACTCGAAGCCGCGGTCGAAGCCGAACCAGGGGTGCAGGTTGGGGCCGCTCCAGAAGCCGGCGGTGCGCCAGCCGGCGGCGCGGAAGGACTCCTGCACCATCGGCACGCTGTGGGGCAGGCGATCGGGCAGGTCGCGGACGCCGTGCAGCTCGTCGGGGCGGCCGGTCAGCATCGCCATGTGGCCGGGCAGGGTCCACGAGGTGCTGGCGAAGGCGCTGGAGAAGCGCGTGCCGGGGCCGGCTAAGAGGCGGTCGATCTCGGGCGTCGTGGGGATCTGGGGGGCGGTCGGGCTCTTGTATCCCGCGCTGGACAGGTGGTCGGCGCGCAGGCTGTCGATGCTGATCAACAGGACGCCGCGTGGGCTTGCGGGCTTGGATCCGCAGCCGGCCGCCAGAAGGGCGAGGGCGGCCAAGAGGCCTTGAAGGGGGAGGGGGGAGCGCGACATGACTGGCCCACGATACTACGGAATCGCGGCTTGACCTTCCTCAACGAAGGAAGGTCGACGGGGTTAGCGGCAGCGCATATCGAAAGCGGTCGCGACTCGCTAAGATTAGCGCCTCGACCTTCCTTTATTGATCGAAACGACCATGCGCACGATTTTGAACTCAGGGCTCAACAAGGGCCTCCTCCTCACGACGCTCCTGTTCTCGGCCTGCGCGGCGCCCCGCCAGTCCCACGTGCAGGTGATGAATGTTCCGCCGAAGGTGGTTCACGACCCTGCGGCAGCATCGATCGACGCCGAGCACTACGCGCTGAGCCTGACGGTCGACCCCGTCGCGCGCGCGATCGACGGCAATCTGAAGCTGCGCTTTGTGTCGAACGATGAGGGCCTGCCGCACGTCGTCTTGGACCTCGCGGGGCTCAAGGTCTACAACGTGCTCGACTCGAAAGGGCGTGACTTGGCGTTCTTCCAGAAGGGGGAAGAGATGACGATCGTGCTGGCGACGCCGCTGGCGCGCGGCGCGTCGGAAGAGCTTGAGATTCGCTACGGCGGCTCGCCCAAGAAGGGGCTGTGGTTCACGGACTTCGAGCGCGGCATGGCGACGCAGATCTTCACGCAGGGCGAGTGCGAGGATGCGCACTGGTGGTTCCCGTGCATCGACAACCCGTCGGACCGCGCAACCAGCGAGCTCACGGTCACGCTGCCCGAGGGCTGGGTCGCGACGGCAGCCGGCGAGCGCATCGACCGCCAAGAAGGCGCTGGATCGGTGACCGAACAATGGCGCATGACGACGCCGCACCCGGTGTACTTGACCACGCTTGTGGCGGGGGACTTCGTGGTGAAGACGGCCGAGTGGGACGGCATTCCGCTGACCTACCTCGCCGATCCGAAGTACCGCGACTTGATCGAGGCGAGCTACGCCGCCACGCCGAACGCTCTTGCTTTCCTGAGTGACGTGACGGGCCTGCGCTACCCGTACCCCAAGTACAGTCAGGCTTGCGTGGACGACTTCCCGTTCGGTGGCATGGAGAACATCTCCGCCACTACGATGACCGACACGATGCTGCGCACCGAGCGCGGGATGCGCGACCGCAACGCGGATGGACTGATCGTGCACGAGGCCGCGCATCAGTGGTTTGGCGATCTGCTAACCTGCGACAGCTGGGAGCACGTGTGGCTGAACGAGAGTTTTGCGACGTACATGACGCAGCTCTACTTCGAGAACACGAAGGGCAACGACGAGTTCCGCATGCGTTGGTACGACAGCATGCAGGGGTACCTTGCGAACGACGTCGGGACGAAACGGCGCCCGACCGTCTACGCGACCTATCGCGATCCGATGGACCTGTTCTTCACCGGGCAGACGTACGCGGGCGGCGCGGCGCGCTTGCACTACTTGCGCTTCATTCTGGGTGACGCGGCGTTCTTCTCTGGCATTCGCACCTATGTCGCGGAGAACCAGGGCCGCGGCGTCACGACCTTTGACTTGATGGCGGCCATGCAGAAGGCCTCGGGGCAGGATCTGTCGGGCTTCTTTGATCAGTGGCTGTACGGCGAGGGATACCCCGAGCTCAACGTCTCGTGGGAGTGGTCCGCAAAGGATCAAGCCGTGCGCCTGACTGTGCGCCAGACGCAAAGAGAGCTCGCGGGTACGCCCGGCGTGTTCCAGCTGCCCGTGGACGTGGCCGTGCGGACCGGCAAAGGCACCGTCGTGCACCGCATTGATTTGACGAAGCGCAGCCAGGTCTTCGAGCTGGCGTCGGACGTTGCGCCGGACTGGGTTTGGTTTGACGAAGGCGGCTGGTTGCCGGCGAAGGTGACGCGCGACAAGGGCCCGGCCGAGTGGCTGACCTTGGCCGCGAGCGCTGATGATGCTCTGCCGCGGCGGCTTGCGGTTGAGGCGCTGGGAGATGCGTTCGGCGGGGGCAACGCGTTTGACATGCGCGGCGATCAGATGGACTTCGCGCGCGCCGAACTTGTGAACCGCCTGCGTCAAGACACGTCGTCGTGGGTCCGCTCGGCGGCCGCGAAGGCGCTGGGGCAAGAGCACGGCGACGAGTCGCGCATTCGCTTGATGGCGGCTGCGGGTTCGGACGCCAACACGCACGTGCGCCGTGCAGCGCTCGACGCACTGCAAGGTTGGGGCGCGGACTTCGAGCTGGCCGCGTTCGCGCGGGCACAGTATGAAGAGGCTTACAGCTGGCAGACGATGGGTGCGGCCGCGCACCTCTTGGCGACCAGTGATCCCAAGGGCATCTTCCAGTGGACGCTGCGCCAGCTGTTCGTCGCGGACTCGCCGCACGATGTCCTGCGCGGCGACTTGCTGGATGTGATGGCGAACATCGACAACGTGCGCGCCACGCCGCAGCTTGTCGAGTGGGCGACCGATCGCACGGCAGACGCCGGAGCACGCATCGCTGCGGTGCGCGGGCTGGGCCAGCTGAAGCAGCTGAACAAGTCGGCACGGACGGCCTTGATCGGGCTCTTGGGCACGGACAACGCGCGCCTGCGCCGCAGTGTGGTTGATAGCCTGGCGAAGTTCGACGACGCGGTCTCGCGCACGGCTCTCAAGGACTTCTACTCCCAGACGGTTTTCCCGCGCGAGAAGCGCGCGATCGAGGCTGCGTTCGGGCGCTAGTCCGTGACCTGGATCCGCACGATCGCTGCCGGTGAGGCCACCGGGCGTCTAGCCAAGACCTACAGCGCGGCCATGGGCCGCGCTGGAAGGGTCTTTGGCATCGTGCGAACGATGAGCCTCGCGCCGGCGGTCCTGGACGCGTCGATGGGCCTGTACCAGCGCGTGATGTTCGCGAAGGATGGGCTCGAGCGCTACCAGCGTGAGCTGCTCGCCGTTGTGGTCAGCCGGACGAATGACTGCCACTACTGAACGCTGGCGCATGAAGCGGATCTCCGTGCTGAGCTCCCCAAACTTGACGCCGTGCGGCTCGACGCCTTGTGCGCCGCGCTGAAGGCGGACTGGCGTGGGGCCGATTTGTGCGCGGTTGATGTCGCGCTGTGTGACTACGCCGAGAAGTTGACACGCACTCCCGCGGCGATGACCGAGGGCGATGCGGCGGGGCTGCGCGCGGTGGGGTTGGATGACGTCGCGATCCATGATGCGATTCAGGTGATCGGGTACTTCAACTACATCAACCGCATCGCGGATGCCGTGCACGTTGACCTCGAGCCCGAGATGGCGCCCTATCCCGGCGAAACGGCCCATGGCTGAGCGCGCCGGCCGGTTTCTCGCGCTTGTGCTGCTTGCGCCCGTGGCGCTGCATCTTTGGGGGCGTGGGTTCGAAGGCGCGTGGCTCGTGCTGTTGCTGGCGGCGGCTCCCAGCTTGAGCGCATGGGTCTCGGCGCGCTTGGGGGCCGACGCTCGAGAGCGCGATGAGATCGTTTGGTTCACGGCACTTGTTGGCGCGTTCGCCGCGCCACTCTTGCCCAACATCTTCCGCATCGATGGGTTCGACACGCCGCTGGTGTTGTGCTCGGGCGCACTGGCTTGGTTGGCTTGGCGCGGTCGTTTGACGGCGTTGACCGCGGCTCCGCGCTGGGGGCGGATCGTGCGGGTCTTCCTCTTGGTGTATGCGGCCTGGTCGATCGGCTCGGGGGTGCGTGGCTTCTTCGCGTACCGGCCCGATGGCGGTCCGTGGACCGGCGAGATCTTGCGTGCCGCGCTCTTCGACCCGTTTGGCTTTCGCTCGCTGATCGATCCGGCGCGACCGTTCACGCAGCTGTTCTTGCGGCTCGAGATGCTGGCGTTCCTGTGGGCCGGTTTTGAGCTTGCGCTCGGCGCGCTCGGACGCGGGGATGGCGCACGCTTCGAGGGGCGGCTCCTGAAGAGCCTCGCCGTGGCCGTGGGGCTTGGGTTGGTGGTGACGATCGCCGAGTTTGCGTCGGCGTCCGTGTGGCGCGGCGACCCGTCGATCCTGGGCACGATCGCGGCGGGCATCGGGCGGAACCCGCGGCCGCTCTTGGATCACAATGGGCTCGGCAGCGCCCTGGTTCTGATCGCGCCGCTCTTGCTCCTCGGGGCCACCGCGTGGCGCACGCCAAGCGCGACGGTTTGGCGGGTCGTGGTCGCGCTCGCGGGGATTGCGGGCCTCGCACTGTTGGTCACGTCGCGCTCGAAGTCCGCCATCGCGGGGTTTGGGCTGGCGCTGCCGTTGGCGTTTGTCTTCATGGCGTTCAGCGTGGGCGGCCGCGCGCGGAAGCTTGCGCTTGTCGTTGTGGGCGCCGGCGTCTTGGGGATCCTGGGTCTCAACTTGGCGCCCGACTCGATGATGGAGTCGCTGGCGAAGACACGCTACGGCAACGACCTCGTGCGCGTTGTGCGCTTCGAGGCGGCGAAGGACTATCTCACCGACAACCGCGCGGCCGTGTGGGCCGGCGCACGCGCGGTGGGGGACGAACATCCCCTCGTCGGCGTGGGCCTTGGGCGCCTCCCGCTTCTGCTTGGCGAGCATCACAATCCGGATGCCCCAGGCTGGTTCAACCCGCGCAACGAGAACGCGCACTGCCAATACTTGCAGTGGCTTGGCGAGGAAGGGTGGCTTGGTCTTGGGCTTGGCCTGCTGCTGTTCGTTGGCGCGATCCTTGGGGGCTTGCGCCGGCGCAGCCCGATGTCGCTGGCTGGTAGTGCAGCTGTGTGCGGGCTTGGTGTGAACTTGATTGTGGGGCACGCGCTCTTGCTCTCTTCGGTGGCGCTACTCTTTGCCGCAGTCGTCGGCTGGCTACTGGCCGGTGGTTCGATGACGCGCAATCCTGACGAGGCGGCCGAGTCCGCGGGCAGCCGCCCCTGGCTTGCGCCCGCTGCCGCAGGCCTCGCGCTAGCCGTTGCGCTTCTTCCTTTGGCGCTGCCTGGTGGACGCCGCCCGCTGCCGCTCGTGGATGCAACGTTTGGCTGCTATCCGTGGGATTGGTCGCCCGGCACAGGACCGAAGCGCGCGCGGGCAATGGGGCCGGAAGCGGCTTGGTTCCAAGAGTGGAAGACCGGCAACGTCATGAAGATTCCGGTGCGCGACGTGCGCGACCCGCGTTTCGACGTTCCCATCAAGCTGCGGCTTCGCGTCAACGGCCGCGTGCTGCTCGAAGACTTCAAACTGCCGCACCGCACGCGGGCCGAGCTCGCCCAAGACCCCGAACTGGCGGCCAACCCTCTTGCCTACTTCCGGATCGAGCGTCCAGAAGGCGTGCAAGATGGCGACCTGCTGGAGATGCGGATGGAGACGACGTCGTACTTCGTGGCAAGCCGCATGTACAGCAACGACTATCGCCGCGTGGCCCTGCGCATGTGGCCCGCGTTCTTCCAGTAAGCCGGCGCTAAGGCAAGCGCTCGAAGCCGAGCTCAAGCCACGCGAAGCCGTCGAGCTCGAAGTGCTCAACCGTCAGAGTCAGGCGCGTGGGTTTGTCGAAATGCACGACCTTCGAGTCTTCGGTGGGGCCGTGGTGTGTCCAGTTCTCGATCCACACAACCTCGTCCGCGCCGGTCTCCTTCGCCAGCACGCGGATGCCATCGTCCGAGCGGGTCGTCACCCGCCAGTTGCCCGCGGGCATCGTCAGCATCGTCGTCGCGCGCGTTCCAAATCGGTCGGTGCGCGGACTCCCATCATCCATGAGGAGCCCCGCCGGTCCATCGTCCATGAAGGCGAAGTGCAGCCGCCCCATGTGCAGTTCAGCGGGTGCGCTCTCGGCCGCAAGGCGCCACGCATCCAGGTCCTCGCGCGGGTCGACCGGATTCTCGAAGTGGGCGACCGTCCAGCGCAAGTCCTGCAACAGACCGCGCAGCCAGACCTCTTCTGCGTCGTCGCCATCCCCTGTGCTACTGATACCAAACGCGTAGGGCCACAGGCTCGCCGCGCTCGCGTCGGGGTTCTCCGGCTCGATGCGCACGAGCCATGAGCCCATGCCTGAGAATGCCGGATCGGGTTCCTTGCTCAGCCAACGCAGCTTGCACAGGCTGAGCAGCATGCTGCTAGCCTTGGGTTCCTCGGGGAAGCCAAACAGCCGCCACACGTCGCCGCGCTCGCCGGAGGACTCGAGTCGCGCGAACGGCGTCTCGCCATCCCATGGACCCCATTCTGTCATCAGGATCGACTCACGGCCGGGGCGCGGATCGGCGTCGGCCGCTTCAGCGTCGACCGCCAGGACCTCGAGGTCAGACTCATGCTCGACTTTGAGCTCGCTGCCCACGTTCATGTAGGTGTTGCCCACGGCGACCGCCTGCACCGGTCCGCGCAGCTGCACCGCAAGCTCGTCCTCGACGAAGACGTTGGCTTCTAAGCGATTGCCCGTGGCACCCAGATTTTGAGCGCGCCCCCAAGGCGTGCTCGCGAAGCTGCTCGGGCCGCTCCACAGGTGCACGCCGCACACGTTCATGCCAAAGCGGTTGGCGCGAATCAACGTCCCGCGCGCGTGGTCGATGTTGATGCCACCGCGCTCGAGGCCGTAGCCCGCATCCCCGTTTGTGGAGAACAGATTGTCCTCGATCTGCGTGTCTTGGCTGTAGCCGCCCCAGACCCCGCAGATCGCGTTGCCGCGAAACGTGTTGCGCCGGATGATGTTGCCAAAGCCGAAGGTCAGCTCGAGCCCATGCGCGACGGCGTACGAGAAGTCGTTGCCCTCGAACACGTTGGCGTTGTTACCACGCCGCGTGTACCAGTCGGGCTCGTGCTGGCCGACTTTGCCCAGCGCCTCGTTGCCGCTGAAGCCGAAGAAACCGTCGCCGCAGTGCGTGGCCGAGTTGCCGATGAACTGGTTTCGCGAGCACTGCTCGAAGGCCAGAATGCCGGCCGAGTCCTGGCCGCGGTTGTACACGCCGTGACTGTAGCCGCGGACGTTGTAGTCGAACTGATTGGCCAGCACGCGGTTGTCGCTCGAGCGCCACATGCCAAGGCCCCAGCCCGACAGGTACGACGCGTCGCAGCTCTGAACCGTCGAGTGCGCCACGCGGTCGAACAGGATTCCGTTCTGCGCCTTGCGGCAGGTCACGCCGTCCAAAGTGATGTGGCTCGAGCGCGCGATCGAGACTGCGGCACCGTAGTTCACGAGCCACTCGCCGTTGTCGTTAGCGTGGGGCTGTAGCCAGTCGCTTGCGTCTTCGATGGCAGCGGTTGACCTCAGCTTTTGGGCGAAGTGGCGCTCGAAGTTGGCCTCTTGCAACCACAGCCACTCGCAGTCCTCGGCGACGAAACCGTTGTGATAGCCCTCGACTTGCAGGCCCGAAAACAGGATGTACTTGTGCCCCGAAACGCGGATCCCGGTGCCGCGCAGTTTGTCCAGCGGGCGGTCGGTGGGTGCGCCTCGCAAAACGGAACCTGCGGCGAACACGATCGCGATGCCATCGCTTTCGATGTGCAGAACGCCGTCACCGTTTGCATCCCGAATCACGACACCGTCGGGGATCACGATGCGGCACGACTCGGTGATCTTGGTGTCGTCCTCGGTGACGACCATAACCGGCAGCTGGTCGAAGTCGCGCAGGTCGGATGCGGGGATCGGGGACTGGGCGAGCGCAAGTGCGAAGGATGAGATCAGCATGCCCCCACGATACGCGGGGTGGCGGGGCCATGCACGACTGCCCTCGAATGCACTACATGTCGTCGAGTGCCTTTTTGGCCCAGCGGTAGCTGGGGGCGAGGCCAAGCGTGATTTCGTATTCGCGGCGCGCGGGTTGGCGGTTCCCAAGTGCGGCGTGGAATTTGCCCAGCCAGAAGTGGCCGATCGGGCGCGAGGCGGCGGTCGAGTTCGCCCGATCGAGCAGATCGACCGCGTGCTGCAGCTTGATCATGCCGACTGTGATCCAAGCGCGGCGCGCCTCGGCGCTGACACCGGGGAGCGGCCGCAGGTACAACTTGCGGTGCTGATCGAGCAGCCTTTGGTACAGCGCGTCCATGCGGTCCTCGGTGAAGACCTCGTCGAGGTTGCGGATGCGATTCCACTCGGACTTCAGGTAGTCCAAACGTGCCGGCACCGGCTCGTCGGGCATCGCCACGAGCCCTTCGGGCGAGTCCTCGTAGCGGAAGTGAAACTTAGCCCACGGCTGCGCGGCACCGAGCGTCGAGGCCGAGGCGCTGAGGAAGAAGAGCGGCAGGAACGCGACAAGCCAGCGGTTGCGCGTGTGCGCGAGGCCGATGGCGGGCAGCAGCAGCAAGAGCGGCGCAAAGACACAGAACCAGCGCATGCCAAAGGCCGAGCCGCCGAAGTTGCGCGACGAGCTTAGGTAGAACAGCGTGATGCCGATTGCGCCAATCAGCGTGCCGAGGATGACGGGGCGCGCGTCTCGGCGCCGGCGCCACGCGGGCACGGCGAAGAACAGCGCGAACAGAAGGATCGGGCTGAGGCTGAACAGGCCGCTCTCGCCAAACAGCGCGCCCCTGGCGTAAGCGAGTGCGCTGCCCGCGGGGCCCGTGTCGCCGCTGCCGGTCAGGTTCATCAGAACAAAGGGCGACATCGGGTAGTCGAAGCCTTCGGTGTGCAGTCCAAGCGGTTTGAAGTCGCCGACGAGCGCGCGGTTGATGCCGAAGTGCACGGCCAGGATCGGCAGCGCGGCGAGGGCGTAGGGGATCAGGGCGCCGAGGTCGAGGCGGCGCTCATCATCGGTGGGCTGCCAGACGAGCGGCACGATGATCGCGACCGCGAAGAAGACCGCGGTCAGGTCGCAGGTGGTCGCGATGGCTAGCAACAGGCCGGCGAGCGCGGCGCGGCGCAGAAGCGCGGCTTCGGCGGCGAGCATGACGAGGCCCGCGGCGAGGCCGTGTTGATTCAGGACCAGCGCATAGGGCAGCGCGAGCGTGCCAAACGCAGCGGCGGCCAGGAGCAGCGCAGCTTCCGATTCGGTGGCACCGAAGCGGCGCATCATGCGGGCCAGCGCGGCGAGGCCCAGCAGCATCGGCAAGCCCACAAGACACCACGTCAGAATGCGGTACGTACCCGGGTCGTCGATCGCGCGCCCGGCCGCGTGCAGGACGCCAAAGGGGATCGCGCCCAAGAGCGCCATCATCGGCGGCTGGTGGCTGTAGAAGTGCTCGCCGATGTAGACCTTGTCGCCTTGCCACAGGTAGCTCGTGTCGTCGAGCGCGAAGCTGTGCTGCTCGACGACGGCCTGAATCGTGCCCAGCCGCGACGCGTCGGCCCACGACAGGGGCTCCGACTTTGTGAACACGAGCAGCACCATCGCGAAGGCAAGCAGAACCCACGACGTGGGGCGTGAGGCGAAGGCGCGGACTTCCATCCCGAGAGCCTAGCACAGCGCGCTCTTGTGCGGCCCCACGCGGGTAGACTGCAAGCCGTCGTGAAGACCCTCCCCCGCATCCCAATCGTGCTTGGCGTCTTGGCTTTCGCCCTTGCGATGGCCTTGCCCGAGGCGCGCTCGTTCTCGGACACGATCTATCTTGTCGGCCGCGTCGAGTCGGGCGCGCCTCCTTATTACAACGTCGCGTACGTCCCGCTCGGCCAGCTGTTCAAGGCCGTGTTCGGTGGCTGGCTTGGCACCGAGGGGGCGCTGCTCTTGTTGTCCGCCGCGGCGATCGGTGGGGGCGTTGCGTTCGCGTCCGACCTCGCGCGCCGCTTAGGTGCGGGAGCGCTGGGCACAACGCTGGTGGGGCTTCTGTTGGCCTTCGCGCCGGGCGTTCTGTTCTTCGGCGGCGTGATCGAGGTCCACGCGGTGCAGTTCTTGGGGGCGAGCGCGGCCCTCTGGCTCGCGTGGCGCGCGCGCGCCGCGCCGCCGCGCAACGCATGGCTTGGGCTTGGCCTCGCGATGCTGCTGGCGATGCTGGCGCACCTCTCGAATCTACTCTTGTTGCCAGGCCTGATCGCCCTCGCTTGGCGACCGGCGAAGGACGCGGCCACGGGCTGCCGCCTCTCGCGGCGAGGACTGCCGGCGCTAGGCATCTTGACCGTGGCCGGCGCCACGGCCGCTGTGATCTTGTGGCAAAGCGACTTCGCCATCTGGTCGGTTCACCCCGCCCTGCAGTGGCTCGGCACCTTGCTCGTCTTCGGGGACACGTTCCTGTCGGGCTTCGCCGAGCGCGGGTTCTTCACCCTGCCCGAAGCCGCCAGCTACCTAGGCGCGGAGCTCATCCTGCCCTTTGGCCTGCTTGTGTTTGGCTTCCTCGATGGCGCGCTTTTGGCCCTACGCAAAGCGCCCAACGAGACCTCCAGCTTCGCTCGCCGTGCGCTCTTCGCCTGCCTGCCAGCGCTCTTGGTCTTGCCTCAAGGAGGCGTGCTTGAGCGCGGCGGCTACTTCATGTCCTACGCGCCGCTTTTGGCGATCCTGTTTGGCGTCGGCGCGGCGAAGCTAGGCGGCGCCGAGCGGCGCGCGCTGTTCTTCGCCTCGGTCTTGATCGGTGTGCAGCTTGTGCTTGCGGTCTCTTCGCGTCAGGCCTTCCGCGCCACCGCACCCGAGGCCCGCATCTGGGCCAGCGCCGCGGCAGCCGAAGTGCAGCCGGGCGATAGCGTTCTTGTCGCGGGCCTCTCGCGCACGTTTGCGCTGGCCGCCGCGGCGCCGGGCTGCCGCGTGCGCGACCTCGCGCGCGACCTCGCCATGGTGCCCGATCGCGCGCGCAAGGACACACTCGAGCGCGTGCTCACCGAGCGTCTGTCCGCCGAGGCCTTCCCCGGTGACCTGTGGCTCGACGCCGACCTTCTACCAGGCCTGACTGCCGATGGCCTCACTGGCCAACAGGCATCGCTCGACTTCCCTGCCGCCTGGCAGACGCACCTCTTGCACTTGCTGACCGAAGTCTCGCCGGTGCCCACAAGTTTCGAGCCGCTCGACTTAGGCGCAAGCGAGCAGCCGGGCCTCGCGGGCTTCGACCCGACATCGGCACCCGCGCTGATCCGCGTGCGCCGTCGCTAGCTGTTCGGCCCAAGCTGGATGTCGAGCTCCATCAGCTTGATGAACTCGTCCAGCTGGCCGTCTTCAAGAAGCGACCGCAGATACAAAGCGCGCTCTTCGGGGTCGATGTACCCCATGCTCTGGAAGGCCGCGCCAAGCTTGACCGCATGCCGCAGTTCCGCGCGCTGATTCTTCTTCATGCCCATCGAGCGCCACAGCGTCGAGCGCCCAAGCACGCTCTCGATGCCCTCCGAACCCGGCGCCTTTTCCGACGCCCGGAGCCGCTCGAGAACCTCGGGTGGAAGCATCGCAAACTCCTCCAGCATGCCCGGCTCCCCCAGATTGACGTCGGCCAGCGTGATGCCATCGCGCGCGTCCAACTCGACCCGGTGCTCGCGCCACCAAGTGCGCGCACGCTCTTCGTTCTGGCTGCCGCGCTTGACCCAGACAGTGGCCAGGTTGTCGGTCCAGACCAAAAGCCAGCTCCCGCCGCCGGGCGTCCAGGGACGCAGCCCGCCTGAAGTCTCGACGAAGTGGTCGAAGATGATCACCTCGACCCCGCGCGCTTCAAAGATCGCTTGCCGCTGCTCGGGGTCGTGCTCGGCGAGCCAGCGCTCTTGGATGATCTTTTCGAACAGGACCGTGCGTCCGTCGATGAAGACGGGTTGGCCGGTCAACGAGCCCAAGTAGCCACCCCATTCGTACGGGTGGTAGAGCTTGCCCTCGATGCCTGCGTGCTTGACGAACTCGGCGGCGAAGCGCGGGAACAGGGCCGAGTCAACAACCGCCTCGGCATGCCCGCGCTCGAAGCTGCGGAAGGCGGCGGTGGGGTAGTGCGTGCCGAGTAGTAAGGCGCCAAAGCCGACGGCGGCCGCGGCCGGTAAAGCCCGAGCGGTGCGCCACTTCGGCCGCGTTGCTAGCAACCACGCGGTCGCGTCGAGCAGCGGGAACCACGTCAGCCAGAAGAATCGCCTCGCCGACAATGCGAACAACAGGCACGCTGCCAGAAACGCGAGTCGCTCCCACGAGACCGCGCGGCGAAGCTGCGCACCGTGGGGGCTGGTGGGGTCGCCGATGGGGTGGAGCGTCTTGGCGCTCGTCGAAAACCGCATGAGCAGCGCCCTAAGCGCAAACAGTCCACCGACGAGGAGGGCGAACACATACGTGAGGAACACCCCCAGTGTCAGCGGCAAGAAGCGCGCATCGCCGGGCAGGACCCACGGGCGGAACCACTCTTCGATGTACTGCTGCGGCACGCCGCGGCCCACCAGCGCGTAGATGTGCGGCTCGGCGAACAGCGGCGAGGCCAGCGTCCCCAAAAGCGCGCACACAGCCATCGCGAACCACGCGCCCGCGTGCCGCCAGCCGGCGCCTTCGCGCAAAGTCGCGATCAACGCTCCGGTGAAGACAGCCAGCGTGATCATCGGCACGAACAGCGCCTCGGCATGCAGCTGTACCCAGACCATCGACAACAGGCCGAGCTCGAGCCAGCGCCGCGCGGGCGGTGTCGAGAAGCGCTTGGCCGTCAGGCTGCGACCGCGCGGGAACAAGCAGCGCTCCATCCAGAAGAAGAACAGCAGGCTGAACAGCTGCGGCCGCAGCTCCCACTTCAGGGCGAAGAGCAGCGCGAACGCCGCGGTCAGCGCCGCCGCCCAGGTCGGCCGCACATCCGCGCGCGCGCGCCCATAGACGACCGCCAAAATCGCCAAGGACAAAAGCGCACCAAGCACCTTGAGACCGCCGAACCCCGCAAGTCGGTGGGTCAACGCAAACAAGATCTGGCTGCCATACTCTTGCAGCACCCAGTGCGTGCCGCCGGCGGTATGGCTGAAGGGGTCCGTCGTGGGCAACTGCCCGTGCTCCAAGATCCACTCGCCCGTGCGCAGGTGCCACCAGAGATCGCCGGACGTGATCGGCCCGAGCGTCGCGGCAAGCACCGCAAGCACCGTCGGGATCAAGACGGCCGCGGCCAGGAGGCGTGTGCGCTGCGCGCTTCTGCGCGCGCGCTCTTGCACGGCCTTATTCAACGCCGCTGCCTCAGCGTGATCGGCATGTCGACGGGCCCGGGCCCGTGCTCGGTGGTCTCGCCGGAAGGCCAACGCACCTCGATGCGCTCGACCTCGGTCGCGTCACCAAGTCCGAAGAACAGCTCCGGCGGATTGCCCGCAAGGTAGTTCTTGCCCGCAAGCAAGCTGCGCACGAGCGCCTGTTCCTCGCCGTCTTCGTCGAGCGTGATCACGCGCACCTCGCTGCCGATCCCATAGCGGTTCTTGGACAGCGCTTCGAGCCGCACGATCAAGTAGTGCCCCGCATCACCCAGCTGGCGCGACTGATTCACCAGTAGCTGCGCCGGCCCGTTGTTGCTGGTGACCAGCAGGTCCAGGTCGCCGTCTTGGTCGAAGTCCGCAGCCGCCGCGGCACGGCTCGACAGCTTGGCCAACACGCCGGGCCCGGCCATGAAGCTAGCCTCTTCGAAGTGCCCGCGCCCATCGCCGGTGAAGAACTGATTCGCCTGCCCCAAGCAAATCCCGGTCGTCTTGTAATCCGGGCTCGTGTAGCCATTCGGGATGAACAAGTCCAAGTCGCGGTCGCAATCCGCATCGAACAAGACCGCACCCCAAGACGTTGTGCCCACGCCGTAAGGCGCCAGCCCAGCTTGCACAATCGTGTCGCGAAACGTCGCCTTGTGTAGCCGCGTGCTGCGATGGCTGCGCAGGTTGTTGCGGTACAGAGCGTTCGGCTCCAGGTTCCAGTTCGTCAAGAACAGGTCCTCGTCACCGTCGCCGTCGGTATCGCCCACGTCGACACCCATACCGCCGCGCGGATCGTCCATGCCCGTGCTAAACGACACGTCCTTGAAGCCCTTGCCGTGCGCTCGACCCTCACCCTTGGCTTCGTTGCGCCACAGCCGGTTCGGCGACACGTCGTTCGCGACGTACAGATCGACGTCACCGTCCGAGTCGAAGTCCCAGAAGCACGCCTGCATCCCGCGCCCGCCCTCGTCCGCGAGCCCCAACTCATCGGTGGCATCCTTGAACTGAATCGTCGTGTCCGAGGCGTTCAGCAGCAGCAAGTTGCGCCCGCCGGGAAACGCGAACGGCAGCATCGCGATGGGATCTTCACGCGCGTAGCGCAGCAGCTCGCCGTCGTCGGGCATCTTCGACTCGTCGTACACAAGGTAGCTCGTGACGTACAGGTCCAAGTCCCCGTCGAGGTCCACATCGCCAGCCGCAAGCCCCGCGCTCCAGCCACCGGTCTTGTCGCGCTCGAAGTCGGCGGCCGGCACCGCGCTGAACGGCGCGCCCGCGCGACCCCACTGGTTCGCAAACAGAAAGTCCGCACCGTAGTTCGCCTGGTACAGGTCCAAGTCGCCATCGCCGTCCGCATCGAACAGCAGCGCACCCATGCCGTAGCCCGGCACCTCGAGCCCCGACGGCGCCACGGTCTCGAAGCGCAGCGGCCCCGCGCCCGCCTCGTCGCGCACTTGGCGCGAGAGGCGCCCCACGAAACCACTCTCTTCCTCACGCCCGCCGCCGCCAGCGATGTAGAAGTCCAAATAGCCATCGCGGTCGACGTCGCCAATCGCGAGGCCAGGCCCCATCGTCGGCCGAATGTCGCGCTGATCGGCGGGCCCTTCGATGTGCACAAGATCGCCGGCAAGCGCCGCCATCCGGTCGGCGAAAAGCGGCACGGGCAGCTCGTCTTCCTTGGGATGCCACGGCGCAGGCACGCCGTCGGGCATCTCGGCGGGCTCGGTCTCGAGCGTAACCACCAGCGTCCACGACAGCTCTTCCGTCTCGGGCAGGTCGGGCGGATCCAAAAACAGCTCGAGTGCGCGCCCGCGTCCGATCACGCGCCCGCGCAGCGCAGCTGGGCTGAGTCCGAGAGGCATGCGGTCTTCCAAATCGAAGTGCACCAACCCGAACGGGAAGACACTTGGGCGCACAGCTGCCGCGTTCGTGCGCTTGGCACTTGTCACCAGCGCGACGTCCACCAGCGCAACGGGCTTGGCCCCCGGTTCGCGCTCGGCGGGACGCAGCGCCGCTGCGAAGACAGCATCATACGTCGAGCTCCCGAGCACCTCGCCGCTGTACCGCCGCGCGCTGCGCGTGTGCGCCCAACGTCCCATCGCCAAAGTGGCTTGCCCAGCCGGCGCTTCACGGAGCTCAAGCCCGTCCAGCGAGACCTCGATTCCGTCTTGTCGCGCCAAGCGCCCGTCCGCACATAACAAGGAAGGCGGGCCGGCGATCATCAAGTCACCTTCAACGTCCAACACCTCTTCGTCCACGCGGTGGGGGATCGCCGTCAGCTGCAAGCGCTCGATCTGCACAAACGCGTCGCTGGAAATGCGCAGCCCGAATCCGTCGATGCCAGACTCAAGTGTCTGCACAAGCTCCGACCGCGTGGTCAGCGGAATCGGGAATCCTGGCTCGCCCTTGTAGCCCGTCCCGGTGGTGACCGCTGGCGCCCAACCGTCTTCGGTGGCGACAAGGATCTCGAGGTCCGCCGCACGGGCGGCGGGAAGAAGGAGCAAGCCAAACAGAGCGGCGGCAATCGTGCGCATGGGCAATTTCGAAGAGCGTCGTGCCGTGACCCGAAGTGGGTCACACAGCCTCCTCAGTCTACCGCCTTGCCTGGCCGCGCTTAGCTGCGGACGTCTCGGATCTCGTCGACGCTGAAGTCCATGCTGACCTCTTCGTCCACGTTGATCAGGCGCCCCGTGCCCTTAAGGTGGTTGAACACCAAGGCACCCGTCACCACACGCCCGTCCTTAAACAGAAGCGTGAGCTGATCGGCCGTCCGCGAAGTCATCAGCGCGTCGTAGATACGTTCTTGGGACAACTGGCGGGATTTCTTACTAGTCGAAGAAGCCATGGAAGTGTTCGGGTGAGTTAAGAGAGGGCCGGTAGGGAGAGGCTGAGAAGCTCGTCGATTCGTTCAACGAGCATCCGCGACCAGGTTTCGAAGTTGCCGCCGCCGTCAAGCTGGCGGGCAAGTTCGCTTGGTGGGACAAGAGTCCCTTCCAACACATCTTCCTCACGAACGCGCACATCTTGATCCTCGCCAGCGGCGACGAACATGATCTGCACGAGTCCCACGTGGACGGCGCCCACGGGGTTGGAGTCATCGTTGATCAGACCCACCGCTTGCAGGCGGGTTTTGCCAGATAGGAACAGCTCCTCGTCGAGCTCGCGTTCCGTGCCTGTGGCGATCACGTTGGTGGCGCCATCAATCGGATTGATGTGCCCACCGATGCCAATCGACAGCTTACCGACAAGCCGCTGCTCACCCCCTTGGGGCAAGCGGCGCACGCAAAGGACTCGCGGTCCTTCGACGGGATCCTCGGCCACCACCAGGGTGTACGGGATGATCTGCTTGAGGTGCGGCGAGCGCTCTGCATACGGGCGCTCGACGAAGAAGCCATGCTTGGCGATACGCTCCAAGACCTCGGACTCGGTGAAGCTCGGCTCGAGGTTGTCACCGGCCTCGGCACCGAAGCGCGTGAGACCCTGCGGGTAGCAGTCAGGAAACAACTCGTCCCTTGGGACGACAAAGACGAACTCCATGAGGGTGGCGCGATGAGGCGCTTGAGGGGGAGCAGGGTTGCCGCATTGCGCAAAACGCAAAGGGCCGAAGTGAAAGGTGTGAAGGGTTGACGAAGCCTTTTCAGCAACGTCGACCTCATCATCACCGAGGTGCGGGAAACCGTCAAGGTGTGCCGTCGCACTCGTGGCGTAAGTCGCGTGATTCGCTCGACCTCTGAGCCAAGAATGGGAAGTGGACGCGAGTGGCCATGTAAGCCGGATTCTGTTCCCCAGCTTGCGCCGGGGTGACGACCATTTCTCTAGGACCGCACTTGCGCACGGCCTCAAACGATCTACCCGAGAGCCATTGGCGGGGTCGACGCCCGCTCTCCTATTTGATCTTTCTCCGAGTGGGGTTTGCCCTGCCAGCCCTGTCACCAGGACCGCGGTGCGCTCTTACCGCACCGTTTCACCCTTACCGCGTACCCGAGGGCACGCGGCGGTCTATTTTCTGTGGCACTTTCCCTAGCCTTGCGGTCGGTTGCCGTTAGCAACCACCCTGACCCATGGAGTCCGGACTTTCCTCTCCGCCGACCCACCTTGCAGCAAGTCGAGGGAACGGCCGTCCAAGCCACTCGCGTCCAACGGGATCATAGCCAGTTGCTGCGACAATTCCAGAGGTCACGAGCCACATCCCGCGCCCATTTGGGTGATACTTCCGCCATGAAAACACTCTCGCCGCTGTTCCTCATCGGGGCCCTCCTTCTGAGCTTCGCCGCCATTCACTCAGCCAAGGCTGCGCCCAGCCCGGTTGCGGCCGCGTCTCCGGCGCTTGTGGGCGACGACAAAGAGGCGCTCAGCGATGCGCTGAAGGCCCTGAAACGCGCGGCCGGACGGGACGATCTGGACAAGCGCAAGGCGGCACTTGAGGCCGTGGTTGCGCTGGGCAACCCCGACGCTCTGAATCCGCTCTTGGCGCGGCTCGTGACGGCGGCGGCCGCGGCGGGCAAGGCGGAGGAGGGGCTGATCAACGATCAGATTACGCTGGAGCGCAAGCGCGTGCAGCTGGCCGAACTGAAGCTGGCACTCGAGCAGAACGAAGATCTTGCGGAGACCGTTAAGGACTTCGAGAAGGAGCTGAAAGACCTCGAGAAGAAGATGGACAAGGCGCGGACCAGGGTCGACCTCGAGGGCCCTTGGCGCGACGCTCTGCGCAAGGGGCTCGGCACGATCTTGTCGGGGCTCGGCACGGGTAAGCTGCGCGGTTTGACGAAGGACATCTGGAAGACGTTCGAAAAGGGCGACGACTCGGCGGCGCGGCTGGCCGCGGCGTGGCTGCTGGCCGACCTTGGCGAGAGCGGGACGGCGGCGCGGTTCGCGCGCGTGATGACCGATGTGCTGGACGACCGCATCAAGCTTAAGAAAGAGCTCCCCGAGCTCGAGGCCAAGCTGCACGAGTGGGAGCGCAAGCTACAAGAGGAGCTCGACAAGACGGGGCAGAACACGAACGGCACTGGGGCCGGCTACGAGAGGGCGCGCTCCGACGCGGCGGAGAAGAACCGCGAGCTGCTGGTGCTTGAGCGCTTCGCGCGCTCGCTGGCGGGCTCGGCTGGACGCGCTCTCCGCATGGAAGAGAACGCTGACGAGGGCGTGGCCACGTTGCTGAAGCTGGCGCGCAAATCGGCGCACCAGGCGCAGCTGCTCGACGCCCTTGTGCTGTCGGGTCGCGAGGAAGCGAAGGTGGCTTTGGCGGCCGAGCTGCCGGTGGCGAAAGGCGACCTCTTTAAGCGCTTGCTTGTCGATGGCCTGGCCAAGATGGGCGCGAAGCTTGAGGCCGAGCCGTGGCTTCTCGAGTCCGGGCTGGCGTCCGAGTCTTGGATGCTGCGCGCCCACGTGATCGATGCCCTCGCGGCGCTGCGCTCACGCGAAGCGGTGCCCAAGCTGATCGAGTTGCTCGGCAACGAAGAGGGCCGCCTGCGCACCGAGATCGGCGATGCCTTGACCTCGCTGACGGGCACCGATTACCACGGCAACGTGATCCTGTGGCAGCGCTGGTGGAAGGACCACGAGGCCGACTTCGAGGTGCCGGCCGTGCCGCCGGCCACCGGCGAGGACAAGGCGCTCGAGTCCGTTGGATTGACCTTTTTCGGGCTGCGCACCGAGAGCCAGAAGGTCCTATTCGTGCTGGACGTGTCGGGCTCGATGGAGTTCCTGATGAAGAACTACTCCAGCGGTTCCGAGGGCGAGAAACGCATCACCGTGGCGAAGCGCGAGCTTCTACGCGCGCTCGGTGGCATCCCCGATGGGGGCACCTTCAACATCGTCCTGTACGCCAGCGACGTGTGGACCTGGTCCGACGAGCCGGTGATCATGGACGAGGCGACCCGCGCGGAGGCGACCGAGTTCGTGAATGGGATCAAGGCCAACGGCGGGACGAACATCTACGGCGCGATGAAGCTTGGGCTGGGGCGTGCGCGTGGCAAGGCCAAGAAGAAGAAACCCCGCGGTGCGCCGCAGTGGACGCCGCCGGTCTACGACACGGTCTTCCTATTAAGCGATGGCGTGCCGTCGGTCGGCGTCTCGATCGCGCGCGAGGATATCTTGGACATGGTTGCCGAAGAGAACTCGGACCTGGGTGTCGAGATCAACACAATCGGCCTCTCGACCGATCAAGATGCCGTCCTGATGCGTAAGCTCGCCGAACAGAGCGGTGGCAACTACGCTGCCCGCTGATCCCTCCTGCCCCAACGATCAAGATGTCCCGTCCCGACTTCAACCTGACCAATCTCGAGCAGCGCGCCTCCAATCCCGACGGCACCGAAGGCGAAGGCCTGAGCCACAAGACGGGCGGCATCGGCGGCGCGGGCATGGTGCTTGTGCAGGTGCTCGAGCTCGCCCCGCCATCCTCGATGCTGGTCGACGGTGAGCCCCTGGGCGCCGCCATCGTCGTGCACGATCTCGGCGATCACGGCGGTCGCTACGACGAGCTGGCGCGCGCACTTTCGGAAGCGGGCCTGATCGTCAGCCTGCCGGACCTGCGCGGCCACGGGAAGTCGGAGGGACCGCGCGGCCACATCCCGGGCACGCCCGAACCCGTGCGCGACATTCACAACGTGCGCGAGCATGTGGCGTACCGGATGCCCGGCGCGCCAAGCGTCGTGATCGGCATCGGTGCCGGCGCGCTGTTCGCGGTGGCGTATGCGAAGGCGCATGCGGATGAGGTCAGCGCGTTGGTCTTGGCCGCGCCGCTCTTGGCGCCGTCGTTTGGCGAGCCGAAGAAGGCCGGGCTCTTGGGCATGTTCAAGAAGCCGGGCGCGCTGTCCGAGTGCGCGCTGGGCTGGAGCGCCGAGCAGCTGTACACAGACGCGGCGGCAGCGGCCGCGTGGTCGAGCGATGAGCGCCGCGGCGACATGGTCACCAAGCGCGGCGCCGAGTCTCTGGTCTCCGCCGCTCGTGATGCGGCCACGGGCTACAAGGCGCTGGGCAAGCCGACGCTGGTCCTCGCGGGCAGCGACGATGCCATCGCGCCGGCCGCCTCGGTCGAGGCCTTCGCGGCCGAGCTTGGCGCCGAGTTCCGCGCCTTCGAGGGCCGCCGCCACGATTTGTTCCGCGACGCGGGTAACGACGAAGTGATCGCGGCCGTCGTCGACTGGGTGGGCGCCCAGATCCTGGGCTAGCCCCGCGGAGAGGGGGGGCTCCCTGACGGGGGGCTCAGCCTGTATTTTTTCAGGAAAAGGCCTCGCTTTTCCTGAAAAAATGGAGTCGCCTAGGGGCATGCAATCTGTTGCAAATAAGATGCTTATGCGCATTCGCGTGCGTGGAAGGGGGTGGGCGTTCACCAAAGTCGACTTCGTCGGACAATTTTCCGAGGCGTCGATCCACCGGGCGCTCTCGACCCTATCGGAAAGCGGTGCGATCAGGCGCGTTAGCCACGGGGTCTACGACTACCCTCTCGTGAGCAAAAAGCTTGGGCGGCAGCTTGGCCCAGACATAGACCAGGTGGCGTGTGCTCTGGCGAGGAAGTTCGGTTGGCGGATTCAAGCTTCGGGGGATGCCGCGCTTAACCTGCTTGGGCTCTCAAACCAAGTGCCCGGGCGCTGGGTGTACCTGACGGATGGGCCTAGCCGGGACTATGACGTCCTCGGGACCGTGCTCTCTTTTCGGCGCACTCCTTTGAAGGAGTTTGGCTTCAAGGAACCCCTAAGCGGTCTGTTCGTTCAGGCCATCAAGGCTCTCGGTCCTGAGCGAGTCGACAGAGGCGTGATCAAGCGATTGAGCTCCCGGCTGGCCCCCGAATCTCGGCCGCGCTTGCTTCGGGAGACTCGCCAAGTCGCGGGCTGGATCTATCAGGTGATCAAGGATTTGTGTGCGGAGGGAAGCCCGTGAGGGGAGTCTCCAAATTCACCGAGCGAGATCGAAGGGACCTGTTCTCCGAGACGGCACGGGCCATGGGGATGACCCCAGCAATCGCGGAGAAGGACTTCTGGGTGACGTGGGTTCTAGGTGAGGTCTTCGCCCATGCAGCGCTTGCAGAGCTTCTGCGGTTCAAGGGCGGGACGAGCCTGTCCAAAGTCTACGGCCTGATCGAGCGCTTTTCCGAGGACATCGACCTCGTCTTGGACTGGCAACAGTTGGGCGCTGATGACCCTCTCGCTGCTCGAAGCCGGAGTAGCCAGGTGCGTTTGAACGAGACGATGAACTCTCAGGCTCGCGACTTCATTGCCTCCGACTTACTCGAAATGATTGCCTCGGCAGTTGCGCCAACTTGCCGGGTGAGTATGGATCCGACTGATGGCCATGTGATCGAGGTTTTCTGGGGCTACTGGGTTTCGTGTGGAGTAGCGACCTAAGAGGCTGCTGGCGATGAGCCTTCCAGGTACCATCGACAGATGGATCTTGATGAACTGCTGGACTGTGTACTCTCACTGCCCGATCCGTG
>Ga0316206_1000375_pt1 | contig 66546 bp, 55 predicted proteins | sample 6monthpyrite_MG_FD_204942 | JGI IMG/M metagenome (GOLD analysis project Ga0316206, IMG submission 204942) | Microbial mat bacterial communities from mineral coupon in-situ incubated in ocean water Damariscotta River, Maine, United States -... | ecosystem: Environmental > Aquatic > Marine >...
TTTAACCATGCCAGCGAAAGATGTTTATGCCGATGTGATTGGTAAAGTATTGTGAGTGACTTAGGTATGGGGGACGTAATATAGATTTGGACGTTAATATCCAATCAAATGTAGGATGGGTAGAGCCAAGCGAAACCCATCAATACCTAAAATTGACTGTCTTCACTGATCAGACACTCTTTGACTACCATCCATTGTTTGAGTTTTTCCAGACGGTTCATGGATGCATGAGCCGGGCTAGTTGATGGCAGGCGTAGATAATTCAGATGTTTCAACGCTATCGGCAAACCTGGTAGCACACGTTTTTTATACTCTTGTTCGGCTTTAGCTCCATTAAAGAACACATGTTTTATTTGGCTATATTGGTTTAAAAAATTCTCAAAATCATTCGGTATGATTGAATCAGACTCAATCGAAGAATCCAGACTGCCCTGTCGCTGACAGGCTTTAAGTACATCCCATAGGGCGACTTTATGATTATTTAAAATAGCTAGGCGTTGATGATATTCAAGCACGCTGTTCACTTCGAATAGTTTTTCGATAATAAACCAAAAGCAGTTTTGAACATGTGCATAATATTGATTTTTCTCTAATGATTTTCTACCCGGCATCGACCCGAGTATCAGAACTTTTGCATCATTCGCTGCAATCGGTGGAAAGCTGAATATTTTTGTCATACAGATGAGTTAAAAATCAAACTTGAGACGATTCATTCCATACACAAAGCAAGTATCTCTAGGTTTAATCGACTCGCCAGGTTTTTACCGCTTCTTTCGCCAGCCATTCTTGATAGCGGTTCAAGTTTTGCAAATTCCAGCTATCATATTCGGCTACTTTTTTAGCGAGCCGAAATGGGGTAGCTAAATAAGCCTGCTTTTTTTCGATAAAATCAGCTCGTTTCAATGTATCTTTTTCCAATAAAACCATATTTCCAAGACGATCAGAAATATCGTAAATTCCCTCGCCGAAATCTACTATCCAATTCTGCTCGGGATGGTATGGGCAAACGTGTTCTAATACGGTATCCAGATATTTTAATTCACGATCGGAGTTATTTTCAATTGCAGACAGTAAAAATCTAATTTGTTTAGCTGACCGTCTACTTGGTATTTTATGAAATTCAAAAGCATTTTTAAAAACATTGTCATTAGGATATGAAATTTTAAACGCCTCGCTATTTTTTATGTGACTTGCCCTCTTATGTTCTCCTTGGAAAATTTTGATGGCTATTTTATGGTAATTTTTTTCTTGTTCATGGGGGGAATAACGGCAAATAACATTGTACCGAATCGAGAGAATATACATATATTTGAGGGTTTTTATGAATTCTTTGGCGGTGAAATTCTTAAATGCAAGCATTAACACGGCGAATGGCTGCTTAATGTTAAACAATTTTAATCCGTCAAGATAGAATATTGCCTCACGATAATCATCCTCTTGTCGGTACCACCATTCATCATATGGGTTTTGCAAAGACGCATAAATAGAGGCGTATTCTGTTAATGAGTTTAAATACGAATAAGCGCTTTCAGGTTGAACGTGTAATTGCCGAATCGATTTGAAAAGATCTTTTTTGGGCACCATTTTTTCTTGTAAATTATGGTGACAATGCACGAAATCAGTGAAATTGTTTTCACCTAATTGAGTGATGATAGACGACCAATCTTCATCTAGTTCATTCAATTTTTCATCGATGACATCATCATTTTTGGTAATGACAGAAAAAATATAGTTCTTTAATAAGTCAGGCGTAGAAAGTTTTACCCCTCGGGCATTTAAGGTCTCAAAAACTTTATAGGCATTTAAACTGTCTTGTACCACAATTTTGGTAAAAATCATTCGAGAGGAAAATCCTTCAACAAATTTTGCAATTTCGCTTCCCGTCCCCCCCATCTCTTTATGACTAAAAAATTCAAAAGCCTGTTTCAATGAATGATTCGTCTTTGTTAGTCCACGCTGATTTTGGGGACTGAGTTTTGAGCAAATATCTTTGTAAAATCGATGATTATTTCTATTTAATGTCAGTTTACTGCTAACTTTCAAAGAGACGATATCTTTAGAACCAATAAACCGACCTGTGATCTCTTTTAGTCGCTCTTTATTGTTTTCTACCTCATTGTCTGCCTCAATTAACGTTTCGATTTTTTTCATCGCCGCCAAAATGATGAGAGACAGGGTCACTAGCCGTTGTTGCCCATCAATGACGTCAAAGTCGTATGGTTTTTTTCTCTGTAAAACGATATAGCCCATATAGTGATAATGTTCTTCATCCAGCGTTTCAATATCCGCCCACAAGTCCTCCCATTGCTCCTGATCCCAGGCATAATCTCTTTGGAATCTTGGCACAAGGTATTTAACACCATTGCTAAGAAGCTCTTGGAATGTCTGATTGGTTGGTTCCATTAGCATGAAGTCGTTCATGATACTACCTCGTGCGTCACTTTTATTTTTCCTGTCACTACTTCGCTAATCAGCGGTAGTGCGATATGTTTTCTGCCGGGAGCAACAGCCTCATCACTCTGGTGGATTGCCTGCGAACTGATCGTTGGAAACTTTGTCCGTTGCCAAAGGTTTTCACGCAGGTGTATGAGAATCAGTCAAATGCATTGGTTGTTTAATCGCCACAGCACTGAATGCTTTAATTAGAGGTTGTGAACTTACGCCTGTTTTTTATTCAATTAGGAATGGGCACGCAATAACTTCCCTGTTTGGTATCTCATCTTCAGCCTGTCTTCGCCCGTTCTTCCATCACAAAAACTCAAAATAGAGCGACTATTCCTGCGCTTTTGTTCACTCAGAACGAACAAATACAAACCAAATCTGAGCGCCAAACAGGGAAGTTATCACGTGCCCATTCCTTATTTCCACTCGCTCAGCAAATATCAAACTGCTCTTTTCAAAATCTATTTTATATCATCAAAGCCGATAAATCGAACTTCTCTCAAGTCACTCAACAAAACCATGACAGCATCTGATTGTGCCACTAAATTTTTCGGTGGTGGGTAAACCTTAAATGATACCCATGAATTTACTAGGCAAGCACGGGTAATAATTTAGAGTTATATCGATGTATAAATAGCTTGAGACAGACCTCATGCATTTCAAGTGGGAAGGGCTGAATAACAATTTGTTGATAAAAATAAAATAATAAATGTTTTTTAGTAATCATTGTTATGACCAAAAGTATTGTAATACTGAATGCATAATAGTTCTCAAGTGTCCCGTGTTAACATTTAAGAACCAACGATATTATAAAGTCGTGTGTCTGCTCTGTAGGGCAAACCATCGTCATTATTTGTTGGTTGGTAGTACCTGTGTCTAATTTCAATATTGGCCTTCCTTATAACCGCTTAACCATCATTTCCCGAGGCTTATGCTCGGTTATTGGATTGTTAAATGATGATGACTAAAAGCACAAGAAAATAGTAGTATTTTAATTTCAATGGGCTAAACTATTAGTGTCATAAACGTATTTTTGTGATGGAAATGAGATTCAATAATTATTGTTGCCTTGCTCAATCTAAAAAATAATAATAGATAATTATCGTTTGTTTCAAAACGATGCTTCAGTAAACAGACCCATAACAAATCCGTTTTCACGTGTTGATAGTGCCAATTTTTCAAGCGGTTTACGGAGGAAATAGCGGCTATCAATGGCGACAGACTATTTGTGATGGGTTATATAGAACACCCGAAAACAGAAAACTGGATTTATCTGAATGGATATCTTTTCAAATAATAATAAAAATCTCGATACTTCCTATAAGGTTTCACATTAATTAAAACAAAATAGAAACCATTCTGTATTCGGTCATTTAATATTAATGGGATACCGTGGGGGTATGTTAAATGATTAAGCGCAAAGGTGCGTGCTCGTCAGCACGCCTATGTTTTTTATTGTTAGGAGGTTTTGTCTTTGGAGGATTAGTGGCTTGCCAAGATAAGGTAAGTGATACCTCTTCAAATTACTCAAGTTTAAATGTTGTTTCAGCAGCAGCTATCCGCTTCGATCCAGATCAACCTATCGCCATTGCGGGTGATGATCAGTTATTAATGACAACCACCGAAATTAACCTTGATGGAAGTCAGTCAATTTCACCAGATAGTAGTCCATTGAATTTTCAATGGCAAATATTGCAAAAGCCTATCGGCAGTCAAGCGGCGCTGAAAAATGAGACGTTAGTACAGGCTTCTTTTCAAGCAGATATGATGGGGTCTTACATCATACAACTTATCGTGAGTTCCAGTTCAGGAACCAGTTATCCAGATATCATCGTTATAACACCGCATGCCAGCGATGCCATGGCGTGTGCCGATTGTCATAATAATCAACTTGCTGTTGGTAAGTCGGTATCTCATCTAGCAACCCAAGATGATTGTGGTATTTGTCATCATGATGATGTTTGGTTGCCGTTGGCTGGATTGAGACACCAGGCGATTCCCGAGCAGTGTCAGCAATGTCACGATAACAATGTGGCTGTTGGCAAATCAACAATCCACTTACCGACAGATCTCGACTGTAATTTTTGTCATTCATCAGAACATTGGTCGTTTGCAAGATGGGTAGGTATTGCTCCATTCTTTGAACACAAGGGAATCATTGCGGGTTGCAGTGAGTGTCACGGACAACAAGCGCCTGGTCGATCATTGGAGCATATGCCATCATCGGATCGGTGTGATAATTGTCACACAGTTTATTCATGGCGCACATTGGTTAAAATTGAGCATGTTGAAGCGATGCATGAATGTGCAGATTGCCATGATGGTATCATGGCCATGGGACAATCGATTGCTCATATTGCGACAGATGTTGGATGCACTCACTGTCATATCGGTACTGTGTGGACACCTGCACCGAACCCTGCCACATTAGTCGATGGCTGTGCCAACTGTCACGATAATACTTTTTTAGCCGCACAACCTTCGAATCATCTTAAAACACTGACTCAAGAATGTGACGAATGTCATACCTTGACGGACTGGCATGTGTTGAAAAAAATAGAACATAATCGGATCGTTGGTCAATGTATACGTTGTCACAATGGTGTTGATGCGATTGGGCAGAGTGAAACTCATATCAACTCATCGATACACTGTGAAGCCTGCCATTCCATTTTTGTTTTTGTGCCAAATCTGCGTGTTGATCATAATGAAACGGTCGGTGATTGTATCGAGTGTCACGATGGTATCATCGCGACAGGACAACCCGCGAATCATATAGAAACAACCCAGACGTGTTCTGCTTGTCACCCAACAAGTGGCTGGATTCCACAATAAATACGGTGGGTCATGTTCAAGCTACTGGGTAGGTTTAATCATTACGTGCCCATTGCTAAGTTAAGTGGAGGGGGGGTGTTTTCAAAATAACCCTCTCCGTTTAACGGGCTTGAGTGCTCCGAGTATCACCATAAATTGTCATATTATTGTCATTTCTCGCGATTAGACTTTATACCGACATTGGGCAGCCTAGCGTTTCGGGTATATGGTTCAATATGATCTAAGCGAGATTATTATGGGTATATCAGGACATAAATTAAAAGGGAGTGCTGATCGCTCAGTGATTGCAATTAATCCGTTGATTGCTGAGCGTGATGTTTATGGGCGAATTGTATCGCCTTACAAAATTTTTCTTGAAAAAGAAAGCCAAGTGGCCATCGCTAGCTATCTTGATAATATGCAGTATGACTTGGTGTGTTTAGCGATACCCGATAATATTCATCGCTGTTTATTGTCGGCTGATCGGTTATATTTTTCCGATTGCCAAGGGAAAGCCCGGTTTTTAGAGATTATCGAGCAAACTTCTGTTGGTCAATGGTTATCCTATGGTTGGCAAAATGCGCATTTTAGCGCTGAGGCAGTATTGACGTGGCGGCGTCCACAAGCCGATGGGTATTATAAAAATATGGGCAAGTCCTCAGCCATTCCGGTCCTGGAAAGGCGCAATAGTTTATGTGGCTAGCTCATTCCTAATTCGTTCGATACGTTTGTTCATGATAAACCACGCTTGGATATAATATGTGGGCAAGCGCGTTTTTGATCAATTCTGGTTGGTTCTCGGTGGTATGCATTTTTTCTCCATCATAAATAAATTGTAATGGCGGTTTATTCGCTTGATGGATTACCAGTTTGTTTTCGAGAAGGTAGGCATTATTATTTCCATATTGCATGAACGCTCGTCCTGGTGTCTCATCAGGGATAGCAAGCACATCTCTACCGATCATAGGATGCTCAAGTTCAATACCTAAAAATCTTAGGGCGGTGGGCAGTATGTCGATTTGGCTGGCGATTTTATCGTATTGCATGACGGGAATATTCGGGCCAAGTAGTATCGCGGGTATTTTGAACTGATGAATCGGCACCAGTTGTTTACCATTGACTTGCATATAGTGGTCTGCGACTAGCACAAATATTGTATTGTTAAAGTAACTTTCTTGTTTCGCTAATTCAAAAAATCGGCCAATGGCATAATCGGCGTATTTTGCGCTGTTGTTTTTGGTTTGAATGGGTTGCTCGTAAAGTTTGATTTTGTCGGGTGGAATATCATAGGGTTTATGGTTTGAGGTGGTTAAAATAAGAGATAAAAAAGGTGATTTTTGCTGGCTCAAATAATGATTGGTAAATATCAGTAAATCTTCATCGGCAATTCCCCAAGTGGTTTGTTCAGTTTCTCTGGGAAAGTCATCAAGATCTATCATTTCATCGAAACCATTGCCCATTAAAAAACCAGCCATATTATCAAAATGTCCTTCGCCGCCATAGATAAAGCTGGAATGATAGCCGCGTGGTTTTAATAGATTGGCCACCGTGAAAAAATTTTTCTGTGACAGGGGAAGTTTTAAAATACTGCCGTATTGGGTGGTGGGCGGAAAACCACTGACCATGGCTTCGATACCGCGTGATGTTCTGGTGCCAATGGCATGCATCTTCGTGAAATACAGCCCTTGCTGACTCAACTTTTCTAAGTTAGGCGTTAACGGCTTGCCTCCTAATGAAGCAACAAATTCTGCCCCCAAACCTTCCATCAATATGATGACTAGATTGTAGGGCGTTGTTTGTTTGGTTTGAGGGTGTTGTTTGTGACTTGTGGGTGTGGGTTGGTTGGTAAACAAGTCATCTTTGACAAACATTTGTTGTTTGACCCGGGAGAATATTTCAGTACGTGGCAGTTGTCCATAAAGTTCTTCCGATTGAATTTTATTTTCTGCGTTGCGATATACTGAGAATAACAAAGAATAACTGGCGTTAAGGGAAATTTGATTGGCAATATGATTATTGGAAAAGGCGGCAAGACTTGGATTGGGGGTGGCCATACCTATGCCTGATCTTGCGCCGATGACAAACACTATGATAACAATAGGTAACCAGATAAGTCGTAATTTCCAGTGCCAGGCGGTATACCCGCGCAACAAAATCAGGGTGGAATGCCAAAAGAAAATCATCAAGCCGATAGTCAATAAAAAGGTGATGATGAGTAACCATTGTTGTTCAGCCCATATGGTTGATAACACTTCGACGGGATGAGTGAAATATTGAAAAAAGACTTGATCAGGGCGGTTGCCATATTCTTGCATAAAAGGAAAAGAGGAAATTTCTAACACGATTACCAAGACACCTATCAGGGTCAGCAAGCTTGCCAGCAGATACCGAATTTTATGGATCCAGCTTTTTGGAAAAAAAAATAAACAAAGCACCGGAATGGATAATACAGCACTTAGAAAAATGATATCAATGCGCAGCCCAATGGGAAAAATTTGCGCGGTGCCAGAAAAATGATGAAGATCGTTATGGAAGAAAAATAACAGCAGGATTCGATCTAAAGTAAATAATAAAATAAAAAACAAAAAAAAAGCAAAACTGGGAGCAAAAGGCCCGCTGATTTGTCGCCAGCGATTAAACATAGGGTGGTTACCTGAGCGATAGGGTGATACTGGGGACAGCATGAAATTAGTGTGAAGTATACATCATTGGTTTCATCGGTGTCACAACTGGGTTGCCCAATGAAACTCAATAGGATGTATGTGGAAAATAATCGCTAATCTCTATCAGAATTAAAAATGTCTAGGCTAACCGTTGTTGCTAATAATCGGTTAAATCAGTCCGCGAGACTTGAGATCGGCAACTAAATCATTCTCATCAGTGGCCTGTTCATTGGCCGCTTTTTTATCTGTGCTGATCGAACTGAGGGATTGCTGCATCAATTGGTTAAACATGTCGATGGGGACAATAACAGCGGTTTTATCGCCGTTTTCATTGGTGATAAATTGTAAGTCATCAATGTTGAGTGAGTGAGTCATATTCTTACTCCTGGTAAGTGATTCAAATTAAATATATTGGTTGCCGCTTGATCGTTTTTTTTGTGTGTACTATCACTGACCATCGTTTTGCGCAAACCTACGAAGTTATCCCATGAGTGGTTCCGTCCTCAATGTTCTTTAAAGCATTAGATATACAATCTAGGACTAAAGTCAGTCAATATTCGTTTATAATTTCTTTGAATTGCCAATGTCGGATATAAAGAAATCATATTGATTTAAAACAATTCTATATTATCAATATGGCAATATTATTAATCATAAAATTTTTTATTTATCAATGTATTCCGGTTTTTATCAGTGAGTGTTGATAACCTAAAACGCTCTCTTTATTGAGCTAACAGGCTGAAAAACGAACTTGTACCTTTGGTACTAGAAGGTTATTGCGAACTGATGTTGGAACAATCATGCGCAACAATATGTTGGATATTGGTGTGTCAGGCGGTTAACTTTAGATTTTTGATTAATTTTGGGTTTCTATTCAAATATGCGTAATTTGCTAGCGATTGTCAGCATCGGGTTGTTTGCCTATTCATCTTTATGTGTTGCCAGCACTTTTCGGTCGGAAGCATTTGCTGAGTATAGCTCTGTGGATGTAAAAAATGTTGCAGATTCAAGTCGCTATCACGTATATGGGCGGTTTTATGGTGGTTATGTGCAGACCCAACATGGACCTCGCGGTGAAGCGGCATTTTTACAAAGAGTGCCATCATTACAAATGAGTATGGTGCTTGATAATGTGCAATTTGCTAGCGGTAGCAAGGCAGACAGTAAGCAAATGGATGTTCGTTTTGATTATTTGCAGCCGGGCCAGCCTATCCATGCTGTCATTAATGGGCATGCATCTCGGGTTGATTATCAAGGTTCTGTGTTAAATGAATCGACAAATTATGCGTTGTTTGGTCAGCTTGGTTATTTTGTCGATGCCGATTTGATGATTTTCATGGGATATGGTTTAAAGCGCCAATCGATTGACAGCCTAGCGCACGCAGATGATAGTAAAATAACTAAAAATTATCATTTGGGTTTCAAATGGTTGCAACGTTTGGAGCATGGCAGAGCGATTAAATGGTCGGCAGGTATGCAAAATAAATATCGAGACGACGAACTATTGTATGCTGGCAAAGACCTGACCCATTACTATGGGCGTGGGAACTATTATTTCAGCGGTGATTTTTCATTGGGAACAGGAGTATCGTTGCTCAAAGGAAGTGCTGTCAAAACAACCAAACTCATTCAACTTGTTTCGCACTATTTTGTCACCGCTGATTATTCGATTCGTGCTATATGGCAGACGTCATTGGCGGCTAATAAACAACAATGGCAAGCAACCGTGTGGCGCTTGTCATTGATTTTTCGTTTTTAATTTCCGCTTTTTATTGGGCAAGCTTAGGAAAATTCTTGTCAATCGCTTCATTCCATTGGCTTAATTTATCTTTGGCGGTTTCCATGAGTTCTGTGGTATCACCTTCAATGGTAATGCTATTTATGGTGTCGCCTTGAGCAATGGAATTGACTATATCTTGATCGCTGCTGCTGATCACTTCACCAAAAACAGTATGCTTGTTGTCCAGCCAAGGTGTTGCCCCATGGGTTATGAAAAATTGGCTGCCGTTGGTGCCGGGGCCAGCATTTGCCATGGATAGAATGCCTGGCTTATCATGCTTTAGTTCGGCAACAAATTCGTCGTTGAATTGATAGCCTGGTCCGCCTGTGCCGGTGCCTGACGGACAACCACCCTGGACCATAAAATCAGAGATAACTCTGTGAAAATTTTGCCCATTGTAATATTTGCGTTGCGCTAAATTGACGAAATTAGCTACCGTATAGGGGACTTGTTTTGCGAATAATTTTATGGCAATGGTGCCTTTTGAGGTGTCAAATTTTGCAGTTAATGTTGACGTATCGCTCATAATATGATCCTTCTATCGTATGTAAAAACCGTTATCGAACGCACTTATAACTCTTTTTGATTGTGAAATCAAAAGATTATATTTTTAGATCTTGATCTCGCTAGCGAATGGTGTGGTTCTATTGGAAATCACGGTTTTAAAATCCGACGATGTTACTAGTTTTCTCTATGTAATAAGGGTATATGTTACCAACCAAAAAGGTGGTAAATCACCAAATGATATTCAAAAAACAAACGAGGTAAATCATGTCTGAAACCAATGACGAAAAACATCCATCAGAAGAATTAATCGCGAGGCTGAACCAAAACCCACAAGACATTGAAGCCGCCGTTACCTTGGGAAACATGTATTATGATCATGATGAAGCTGCTCAATCAATACTGTATTACAATATTGCCTTAGATATTGATCCTAATCAGCCGGGTGCGCGCACAGATATGGGAACCATGTATTGGAAAAATGGCAATATATCATTTGCCGAGCGTGCCTTTCGGCGGGTAGTGGACGAGTTTCCGGGTTTTGGCAATGCGTATTTAAATTTAGGCTATTTGCTGTTACATGCTAAGAATGAAGTGAAAGAAGCGCGTTGGTTTTGGCAGCAGTTAGTTGACCAATATCCAGATGAGCCGGCCGCAGAACAGGCTGAAAAACTACTCAAAGAAACATTCAATTAAGGGATCAAGGCGGTGACTGCCAGTGGACTGCCGGAGCCGTTGTGTAGTCGCAAAATACCCAGTACCAAGGTGGTTCCTTTGGCGGGTAATTGGTCAAGATGAGTTAAATTTTCCAGGACAATACGAGGCTCTGCCAGCACCAGGGTATTGATGGCAAATGATTTATTTTGTCCAGGGTCAACCCCATGAGTATCAATACCAATACCGGCAATATTTCGTTCCTCTAATAAGAATGTGGTGGCAGCAATACTAAAACCAGGGAAGTGCATGTCACCGTAAGCATCTTCATTAAAATAAGCCAACGGGTTGTTCCACTTGTTTTGCCAGCCGGTGAACAAAATCACAACGCTATGTGCGGCAATGAGGTCATGTGTGTGCTCCCAGGCTTGTATATCATTTAGGCTCAACGTGTAGTTAGGATTATTTACTGTCTTGTCGCGGATATCGATGACCACTGCTGGCGCAATCAGCGATTCCGGTGAATAGGCGTCAATAGCAATGCCAGTTTTATGAAAGCTATTGGGGGCATTCATATGAGTTGCACTGTGTTCTCCCATGGATAACTTGCGTAAATAAAAGCCGTGCTTGGCGATATGACTCGTTGCCTCAAATTCAATTGGCGGATCACCCGGCCACTGGGGTGAGGTGGTATCGATGGTATGGCTTAAATCCACGACTTTAGAATACCAAATGTGTTGTTTCGGTTTGGCTTCATCCATGAGGGATTCTTAAGTGGTAACGATGCTCCAACAATCCAAACAGCTTCGTTGTTGATGGTCGTTGAGTGTGATTGTCATTAACAAGTGGCTCCGCTTCAGGGGTACCCGGTGTGCTAAAAACGTAAATATGATCGAATTCTATCAAGGTTTTTAATTTCCATTCCTGAAGATAGATCCTACATTTCACATGTCCTGATGCGAAATGTAGGATAGATGGAAACGTATGGTTTTCATCTGAAAAATTATCGTATGTTTATCCCTTCTCTTTTTTTCGAAGTTCTTCCACTGAGATGCCACCGACGCCCCAGTCTGTCAGGTCTACTTCGTCGATAACGACAAATGTTGTGGCTGGGTTTTTGTCTAAAACGCGAGCAAGCAAGTCAGTAACCCCTTTGATAATTTCCGCTTTTTGTGCTGAAGTTGCACCTTCACGGGTGATTTTGATATTGACATATGGCATCGATTCGCTCCTCGTTTGTGATTGATGGATTTTCAGTTCGCTCTACTGCTGCATCCTCTAAATTCAGCACTTTTTGATGAAAGACTTAACTTATTGAATTATAAATACGTTAATGTCCGCCCTAAAACTGTTAAGCTTGGAATTGTACCGAAAAATTAGATGCCTAATTTAAAGGATGTGGCACTACGTATATTTACGTTGCAAGCAAAGCGCTTAGGCTGCTGTTTGATTGCGATGAGCCATAATACCAGCCCATCATTATTAATGAAAATGTACTCTGGTTAGGATGATATTTAGGCGGTTCATTGCATTTGCCGGTATTTCAGTCATTAGGATCCTTTTTTAGATCCTTGCAAAAAGGTGGTCTATACTTTCTATACCCCAAAGCGTTTTGTGCTATTTATTGAGGCGCGGCACTTTTCATGTTTTTAATAAACCATTTTGTCAGGGAGGAATCATGGAAAATACAAATCTGGAAATACTTAAAAATCGGCTAAAACAAGCGTGGCAAAACTTCGAGAACAAGGCAACGCAGCAGCAAATCGATTCGGCTAGGCAAGTCCTAAAGAAACACTCAGATGCATTGTTTGCAAGCACAACAAAAAGCGGGATTAAACCGTCTGAATTTTCATTGGTCATATCGATCCTGGAAGAGACATTAGAAGGTGATATTAAAAGCCTGCTTTCCAAATTCGTCGGCGATGACCAAAAAAACATGGATGAACTAAAACAAGATATCGAACTTAAGCCGCGAGTTTTGGCGGATGGTGAAATACTTGGTTTTGGTAAATACGAGGTGTTGGATTACCACTGGACAGAAGCCTCTATTGTTTGGTTGGAAAATTATTTTGATGATCGTGATTTTCCTACCCCAGGTACTTGGCTAACGATTCCCGATCAGATAAGCCTTGCAATATTCGGTGATTGGGGCGGCGGCACCTGGGATGACAATGCTGTTGCGCAAAATATTTCTACCGCAATAAAAAATTTGAAGCCGGACTATAGCATTCATCTGGGGGATGTTTATTATGCCGGGGAGTCAGACCAAGAGCAGACTTTTCTTTTGAATTTATGGCCGACAGCGCAAACCGCAAACTTTACGCTAAACTCAAATCACGAAATGTATCCCAATGGTAAAGGCTACTTTGAAACGGCATTGCCCAATTCTTATTTCGAAGTACAAGGCGGCAAAAGTTTTTTTGCTTTGGAAAACACCAATTGGATAATTGTTGGCCTAGACTCAGCCTTTCATGCAGATATAAACCATCTTTATTTGCAAGGTGCTATCAGTACAGAACAAAGCAATTTCCTTAGCCAGGTTGCCGCGAAAGACAAACAAGTCATTGTAATGTGCCACCACAATCCTCTCGACATCACTGGCAAAATAAAGAACCCTTTATGGGATCAAGTCGCTGGTATGTTAGGCGACAATTTAAAGTACTGGTATTGGGGACATATTCATGGCGGTGCAGTCTACAAAGCGATGGATGGTGTCAATTGTCGGTTGGTGGGCCACGGAGTCATTCCGTGGGGGAATGCAAAGTCATTGGCAGATAGTTCTGCGGCAGTTTGGTATGAAAACACCCCTGCTAACAATTCCACGGATGATGTCAGAGTGCAAAATGGTTTTGCCGTCATCACATTAGATGATTCAAGTATGCAAGAGACCTTTTATGGCGAAAACGGTGAATCACATTGGACATCGCAACACTGAGCACTGTCTTAATGCAAGCTTGCCACTGGCTTGCTAATCTTTGCTCATTAAAGAGTTGCAGGTTGAGCTGTATCTAGAAGGTATAAAAGACACTAGACCCAACCTGCGCGTAATAAACCATTTTCCCGCGTACGCACAGCGCACCCTGCCAAACCCCAGCAATGCTCATGAATCCGTAACAGAATGAAACTCGGATAAAAGCCACGTCCTTTCTTTTGGGTTGGTTTCTGCGTGTAATAGCTAATTTTTATCCTGAGGTGGATCTCCCAAAAAAAGCGAATGTTAACACGATGTTTCCCCACGTTTCGTTACTTTTTCAGAGAATGAATTAGCTAAACTAAGCAGACATCAAAGGTAAAAGATTCGACGATGACTGAATTGGCTAAATCGACAAAAGTTAACTAGTATATGGTGTATTCTGCCATAACAATATAATATTTGTGGGTTGAGCTACAAGGGTGTGAGACTCTTTTCTGTCATCTTGATGGATGGCAAATATTTATCCGTTATTGACCAGATAAGCAAGGAAGATACTGCACAATGCCTGCATCTAATGAAACCGAAACCCACGGCAACTCAGCCGATCATGTGGGAAATTCAACCAATAAATACACGCTAATCGCATTTGCCAGCCATTGGGGTAGCAAATATGGTGGTATCAATGCTTTTAACGCCGACTTTCTGGAAGCGATGAGCATTGCATATTATGGTAAAGTCCAAATTGTCTGCGTAGTGTGTAAAGCTGAACCGGGAGACATTGAGGATGCAAAGAACAAAAAAATAACACTGGTTCCATTACCATACGAGTCATTAATACCCTGCTTGGGTGAAGAACAAGCACAAGTTGCGATTAAAGCCATTGCGGAAAAAAATATTCGGTTCACGCCAGAACAAACCATATGGTTGGGGCATGACCGTATCAGTGGCGGAGCAGCCTTAGAAGCAGCAAAAGAAGAGGGTGGGCGTTCTGTATTAATTCACCACATGAGTTATAAACACTACGGAGCATTTGCAGAGAATTCCCAAGCCGCAGATGAGAAGGTGTCGCAACAAAAAAAGCTTTTCAAAGCTGCAAATCTAGTTATGGCAGTTGGTCCTGTATTGAAGGATGCCCTGGAGGACATGACCGATAGAGATGTTTACATGCTTGTTCCAGGGCTAGCTAACATAGAACCCAAAAGAAAGATCCCTAATACTTTCTCTATGTTTGTCAGTGGTCGTTTGAGCAAGGATGCATCTAAAATTAAGCAAAGTCAGTTATCCGTTGCTGCTTTTTCTCAATGTTACAAACAAGCTAAAAAGCAAAAACAACCTGAGTCTTTGTTGAATCGTCCCAGGTTATTCTTGAGAGGGGTCGACTTTGAGCTGACGGAACAGCAAGACTCACATTATTTTTCATCAGAACAAGACCTGCAAAAATTTGCAGAAGAGTACGCTGATGCTGCTATTAATCTACAGGCTTTACCTTATACGACAGACAGACAGCTTTTGTTCGATGATTTAAAGGCATCCAGTGTTGCCGCTATGCCGTCTTGGCATGAAGGGTTTGGTCTGGTGGCATGGGAAGCGATTGCTGCTGGGGTTCCCATTATATTGAGCAAAGAAAGTGGCGTGTATAAATTGATTAAAGAAAAACACGTAGGTTTTGAAGAGAGCTTTGTTTGGGCCGTGAATATTAATGGAAAGGTAGACGCTCCCTACTTTTCTGATTTAGATTTAAGCACGGTTTGTTCAGCTATCACCGGTATAGCTATAGATCCAAACAAAGCACGTGAAAAAGCGATGAAGTTGAGGGGGCAACTAGCGCAATACACTTGGTCTAATTATGTTGAAAAAGTGGTTGATTTTTTTAACTGGGATATAACAAAAGGTGTGATTGATGAAGCGAGGGTTGAGCATAACTATCGTTTACCTGAGAGTTCGGAACCACTTGTTTCAACAAATGATGAGCAGGCAGAAAACGGTGGATTATTTATGCCTAAACCGGGTTGGGACCCCAAGCAGGGCATGGCAGTGTCTGTATTGCTTAGGGCCAGCGAAGCTGTTGTGCCTTTTGATGGTTATCGCAAGCCTGAACTAGATAAATTAGCAACGTGGGCACTGGATACAACATATCCAGTGTCAATCCGGCTAATTACAGGCGAAGGCGGTGCAGGAAAAACGCGACTGGCTACTGAACTGTGTCATCAGCTTAAAAAATATGAGTGGTATGCTGGTTTTCTGCAAAAAAATATGCAACAACACGAATTAGCTGAGATTTGGCAACGGCTGAAGGTTGTTGGCAAACCCTGCGTAATTGCAATCGATTATGCAGAAACCCAGACTGACGAATTATTGGTGCTGCTTCAATTAATTTTAAACACTGCTGAAAAAGAAAAAATCTGTATATTGTTATTAGCCAGAGACAGTGGTGAATGGTGGGATAACCTGCCAGCAAAAGACTCTGAGACTGAAGCATTGTTATCTGGTCGCGCAACAACGGGTCCATATAGGCTTTCCCCCCTGTACAAAACACTGGAACAAAAACAACAAGCTTATCAAAATTCACTTGAAGCTTTTTCAAAAATTCTGTACATAGAAGGCTCTGTTTGCGTTAAGTGTTGAAACTGACTATTTCAATATAAAATAGAACTTTAAAGAGCAACAAAACAAGCTGTTTTACGTTAAGTTCGTGCTTACCAACACTTAACGCAAACAGAGCCACATAGAAACACCCGTATTGAAATCTGATTTAACGGGTGAGCATTTCGTTAAACCGCTGTATATTCAGATGTTCGCCTTACTAACGTTACACGGTGAATAGCCAAAATCAGCCGATGGCATCACTCGTGCTATACTCAATCATGAGCAAAGATACTGGCAAGCGGCGTTGAAAAGTACCGGTATTGATGTACTTATGGCACGTAGCTTACTCACTTTAGTCACATTGGCCGGGAATTTTGCGACAGCAAAAGAAGCGGAAATATATTGGGACGTAATGAGTGACACTGCCATGTCTTCTGGAAAATTTCGTCAACTATTTAATTGTCTCGCTCCCTTATATCCTGGTTATCAAGGGTTACAAGCGGTAAAGCCAGATATACTGGGCGAAGCACTGGTAGCAGAAACGTTATTAAAACCCATTGGTCCATCAATACTATCGGCAGTTTTAAACAGTTCTGCGGCAAATAAAAGCAGGCAAAATGCACTGACGCTTTTGGCTCGACTATCCCTTTATAAACCTGATTTAAATTCGCTAATTGAAGCTTTTCTTGCTCAGCATTTACAGGTAATTGCCCGTGAAACGCATAGTCATTTACCTGAATTGACGGTTGCGGCAATTAACAAACTAAAAAATAACCTCGACAGTGATAAGTTATCGTAAGACATTAAAATCATTGCGGTTCGATTGGAAGCAGAATTATGAATCAAAAAAGTAAATTGCTTTATTTTCTAAACACTCGGATTTTGGTTGCTTGATCATGTCTTGCAAAACGAGAGAACTTACAACTCACGAGAAATAACGAACAGTTTTCAGTTGCTGCTCAGTTAGCTCAACTCATTGATCATGATTCGGTAGCACTGAATATTTTAGGTTGCGAGGTAGATAGACTGGTTTATGAAAAGGAAAAACTGAAAGCCAATAGAAAACCAAAAATGATAGCTGTGCAAGCAAGGTATTTTAAGGCTTTATGTCGTTATTCTGTATCACTTTCTTATATAGGGAAGCGCGAGGAGTCTTATGCTAAAGGAAAACAAGCAGTTAAAATGGGTAGCCTCTTAGTTAAGAAAAACCGAGATCGATATGAACCAGGCTATGCTAAGTCGCTGAGAAATTATGCTAGTCATTTAAGTGATGTGGGGCAATATGTTTCGGCTATGGAAAAACAGTTTAAAGCCATTGACCTCATTGGTCGTTTCTATCAAAAGTTGCCAAGAAAGTATGGGGTATATCTGGGGGGCGTATACTTCAATATGATCTGATTAAATGGCTTGCGAACGAAGAACAGAGTTTGCAAGAGGTTGGTATTGACGAGGATTTATTGCAAAGCATTGCATCCCATGAAAAATCAATTATTGAGCTGATCCAACTCCTCATCAAAGGGATTATGGTAAATAAAATTGATGGAAAAAAAACAGCTTTTGAAGAAGTATTGCACACGTATTCCATGCTATCTATATCTCAAAAACAGCAAACAGAAGAATATTGGCATTGTGCGGCAGCCTGGCTTTACTTCAACGATATTCGGAGTGAGAAGATTGAGCTTTGGTTAGTCAAATGGCAAAAATTTAAGAATCAGCGATTAGGCAAAATGCCAAAGTGGATGTTAGATTTGGCTGGAAAATCAGAGATAAGTTGGCCTTAGTGAAATAGACATTTATAAAGAGCCTATGGAATATTGGGTTTGTAACAAATAGGGTAAACCATTACTGCTCCCACAGCTTCGCCCTTATATACAGCAACTAAATATTTTTTCTACACACCTTTTTGAGATGTTAGGGTTAACTCAATATAGGTTAAACCATGATCGATTGTATGATAAGTTGTATTTTTCAATGATGCCTGATGAGAAGACGTTCATTATGTTGGTTTTGTCATGTAAAATATAATCACTTCTTAGGGTTATTAATACGCTGATGGTATATCCTCGCTTTTTGAATTCACTAGATCATTCCATTGGATAAAATGTAAGCCTTAAAAGCTATTTTAAAAATGCCTCAGCTGATACAATAGGACGTTAAAAATGAGTTTAAGCATGTGTATTGACGCTGTATAAATTCCAATTTTTCATCCTGGTTTTTCACTCATCTAACGTATTTTTAAAACGCAGGCTGCTCAATGTCGGTTAATATGTGTAAAAAAGCAAATGATTCAACTTAATTTTTTGGAGACCCAATCATGACATTTCTTATTTTCGGTTTGATATTGTTTCTTGCTGCCCATTCGGTGCGAATCTTTGCCGATGATTGGCGCACCCGGCAGATTGCCCGTATGGGAGAGAAGGCATGGATGGGGGTGATTGCGGTAGTTTCCCTGATTGGTTTTGTGCTAATCATTTGGGGGTATGATTTGGCGCGTGCGGCACCTGTGTTTGTATGGGATCCACCGATTTGGACGCGACATCTGGCTGCCCTGTTAACGCTCCCGGTGTTTATTCTGATCATTGCGGCCTATGTACCAGGGACACACATCAAGTCTAAGTTTGGTCATCCTATGATATTAGGTGTAAAAGCATGGGCACTTGCCCACCTGATAGCTAACGGTATGCTGGCAGATGTTGTCTTGTTTGGCGCATTTTTAGTTTGGGCGATCGTTGATTTTATTACGTCAAGAAAGCGTGATCGCGCTGCGGGTACACAGTATCCTGTGGGGGTGATATCTCGTGATGTGATGGTAGTGGGAATTGGTCTCGTTGCTTGGGTGGGTTTCGCCATGTTTTTGCATGCAAGGCTTATCGGTGTTGCGCCTTTTGGTTAAGCAGTTGTTGTCTTGTTTTAAGTTCAATAAATGAGTGTAATCTGGGAAGACGCTGGCATCACTTCCCAGATTATGTAAGGTGGCAAGCTAGGATAGGTTTTTAATTTTTTCTAGTATTTTTTGCGCATGGCCATCGGCGTTTACTCCGTACTCTACGTCGAGCAAGGAGCCTGTTTTATCAATGATAAATGTTGAACGTACAATCCCCATTTTTTTAATGCCATTTTTTTCTTTCTCTTGCCATACGCCATAACTTTCACATAATTCACCTTCGGTATCGGCGAGTAGTTCTACTTTTAAGTCATATTTGTTGATAAAGTCACGGTGGCTAGCACAAGAGTCTTTACTGACCCCGATAATTACTGTATCTAATTGTGAGAACTCATTAACCAGTGCAGTAAATTGATTCCCTTCGATTGTGCAACCTGGCGTATCATCTTTCGGGTAAAAATATAAAACTACATATTTTTTTGCTGAATAATCTGCCAGGTTTATCCATTGTTCGTCTTGGTTGAGTACCTTGAATGTCGGTGCGGTTTGTTGTTTTGCTAACATGTTTTATTCCTTGTATGTTTTAACGGTGATAATGAAATTGGGTCGTTTTTGACATTCACTTTGCTTTGAAAGCGTAATACAGCACGGGAATTACCAGTAGGGTTAATAGCGTGGATACCAAAATGCCGAAGATTAATGAGACCGCGAGGCCGCTGAAGATTGGATCGTCTAGTATAAAAAAAGCACCCAGAATGGCGGCTAATGCAGTTAAGGCGATTGGTTTGGCGCGTACCGCACTGGAACGAATGACGGCTTCGTGAAGTGTACAGCCATTGTTGTGTTCGTGATTAATGAAGTCGACGAGTAAAATGGAGTTTCTGACGATAATGCCTGCTAATGCAATCATGCCAATCATCGAGGTGGCGGTAAATTGGATGGATAGTAAGGCATGGCCAGGCATCACGCCGATGATGGTCAGTGGAATGGGTGACATGATAATGAGTGGTAGCACATAGGATTTAAATTGGGCAACCACGAGCAGGTAAATCAACACTAAACCTACCGCATAGGCTAGCCCCATATCACGAAAAGTTTCATAGGTGATTTGCCATTCGCCATCCCATTTGATGCTGTAATCGATGGGCATTTGTGGTTGTTTTATGAAAAACTGTTCAATGGTATCGCCGTAGACATTGTCTAGTTTTTGTTGTTGCAGTTTTTCATAAAGTGCATACATCCCGTAAAGTGGGCTATCGAGTTCGCCAGCCATGTCAGCGGTGACGAATACCACGGGCAACATGTCTTTGTGATAGATGCTGGTTTCTCGTGAGGCCTGAGTGATGGTTAAAATTTGTGATAAGGCAACCATCTTGTCGTGACCACGGACGTTTAATGCCAGAATGGCATTCAGATTCGATTTGTCTGCATTGGCGAATTTCAGGCGAATAGGTACTGAGTATTTCAATCCTTCATCATGTACGAAGCCAACATCTTCGCCACCGAGGGCGGCAGTAATGGCCTGCACGACTTGGCTTTGATTGACACCTAACAAGGTGGCTTTGGGTCGATCGAGTTGCAGAACCCATTTGCTGGTATCACTTTCGACACTATCATCAATGTCAACAATGCCAGGTGTGGCGGCAAAAAGTTCGCGAATTTCTTTTGCCACCCGAATTTGTCCGGCATAATCGAGTCCATAGATCTCCGCAACTAAGGGGGACAATACAGGAGGGCCGGGAGGCACTTCGACGATTTTTACATTGGCGTGATATTTTCGCCCAATGGCTTGTAAGGGTTCACGTAAGTCTTGGGCGATGTCATGGCTTTTACGTGACCGATGGTTTTTGTCGACCAGGTTGATTTGGATATCTGCTACATGCGCACCTTCTCTTAAAAAATATTGGCGAACCAAACCGTTAAAGTTAATGGGGGAGGACAATCCGGCGTACATTTGAAAATCGGTAATGTCTGGCGTGTGTTGCAATTGATTGCCGATCTCGGTTAATACTCGGGCGGTTTGTTCCAGGCTGGTACCTTCCGGCATGTCAACGACAACTTGAATTTCTGACTTATTGTCAAACGGCAGCATTTTGAAAATCACACTTTGATTGACCGCTAGCAACAGGGATAAAGCAATGAGTATGAAAATAGAAAGCAATAAAAGCCAGCGTTTTAAACGTGCATAACGGCCAATTAAAAAACTGCCAATCACTGTGTTAAAGAATCGATAGATAAAACCATGGCTTAGTGCATGGTCGTTTTCGGTGGGTTGGGCAATGGCGGCTTTATTTTTAAAAACTTTATAGGCAAGCCAGGGGGTGAGGATAAATGCCACAGCAAGTGAGATGATCATCCCCATGCTTGCATTGATGGGGATGGGACTCATATAGGGACCCATTAAGCCTGAAACAAATGCCATGGGTAACAGGGCAGCGACCACCGTAAAGGTCGCTAAAATGGTGGGGCCGCCCACTTCATCGACCGCTAAGGGAATCGCTTCTGCCAAGGAGCGTTTTGCATGGTGCATGTGGCGGTGAATGTTTTCCACCACCACAATGGCATCATCCACCAAAATTCCGATGGAGAAAATTAATGCAAATAAGGAGACTCGGTTCAGGGTGAATCCCCAGGCCCAGGAGGCGAATAAGGTGATCAATAAAGTGATAATGACCGCAGAACCTACGACCAATGCGGCTCGCCAGCCGAGGGTGAGCAGTACCAGTGAGATTACAATCAAGGTGGCAAAAGTGAGTTTTTTTATTAATGTTTTTGCTTTGTCATCGGCCGTTTCGCCATAATTTCTGGTGATGGTGACTTGCACGTCTTGTGGTATATAAAGTCCTTTCAGTTGCTCGATGAATTGGATGACATCTTGCGCGACTTCCACGGCATTGCTGCCTGGTTTTTTGGCAATGGCCAAGGTGACCGCAGGATAGATACCTTGTTGTTTGATGCCTTTATCCGACGCGGCGGAACCGGTACCAAACCATACGTAGTTATCCGGCTCATCCGGGCCGTAAGTGACGTTGGCCACGTCTCGCAGATAGATCGGATGGCCATTTTTGACACTGATAATTAATTCACTGACTTGTTCGGTATGACTGAGAAAAATACCGGCCTGGACGGGAGTTTCTGTATTATTCTGAACAATATTGCCAGCATTTTGTGAAATATTGGCTGCCTGTAAGGCCACGCGTAAATCATTGATATCGATGCCGTAGGCAGAAAGACGAATGGGGTCGAGCACGACTTTGATGGCGCGTTCTGGGCCACCAATGGTATAGATGTCTCGGGTACCCGGAATACGTTTTAATTGGGTTTCCAGGGAGTGGGCAATTTTTTGTAACTCATAGCCATTAAATAACGTATTTTCACTCCACAGAGTTAAACTGACGATGGGGACGTCATCAATGCCTTTGGGTTTGATTAAAGGCTGACCAATACCGATACCCTTCGGTAACCAATCTTGATTGGAATAAATTTTATTGTATAAACGCACGATGGCATCGGTTCGGTTTTCACCGACTAAGTATTGTACGGTTAAGATGGAGAGCCCTGGGCGTGAGACTGAATAGACATGCTCAATGCCGCGAATTTCCATTAATACTTGTTCCACAGGTAGGCTAACCAGCTGTTCCACTTCTCTAGCGGAGGCGCCAGGAAAAGGGATGAAAATATTGGCAAAGGTGACGTTGATTTGCGGTTCTTCTTCGCGTGGGGTAACCAATACGGCAAAAACGCCCGCTAATAAGCCAACCAATGCCAATAAAGGCGTGATTTCACTTTGCAAGAACAGTTTGGCGATGGACCCGGAAATGCCTAGTTTTTTCGACATGGTTTTATCCATTAGTGGGAGGTTTGTTGTTTTTGCCGGAGGCTGGCTTGGATTGGGTCGTTAGCTACTTGTTCACCTTCCGTGAGTCCGGCTAATATTTCGATTAAGCCATTTTCCAGCGGGCGGCCGGTTTTGACATAACGCATACTGAGCTTGCCTTGATCATTTGTTACATATAATGCGGTAATTTCACTGCGTTGTACCAAGGTACTGAAGGGAACGACTAATTTACTGGTTTGGCCGCGAATCAGGCCAACTTTGACAAACATGCCGGGATAAAGCTCAGGGGTGTTTTTTGGGAGTATCAAACGTAATTGAAAGGTATGACTTAGCGGATCGGCTTGTGGGGAGATAATGATATTTTTAATCATTAACTCTTTGAGTGAGCCATTTTTGGGTAGCAGCACTTGGGCTTTTTCAATTTCTCGAATGTCAGCAATCATACTCTGCGGCAAGTCGACTTGTACTCGCAATTGTTCCAGAGACAAGCCGGTCATGAGTGACTGGCCGGGTTGAGCAATTTCACCCAGCTCCACATGGCGTTTTACCACAATACCACTGTACGGTGCTTTAATGACCGTGTGACGTAATTGTTCTTGGGCACTGTCGAGTTTGGCTTGTTCGATTTTTATGCGTGATGTGGCCGCTTCAACGCTGGTTTGGGCATTGTCTAGGGTGGCATCGGAGGCTAGTTTTTCTTGGTGGAGTTGTTTTATACGATTTAATTCGGTTTGCGCTTCATTAAGTCGTGCCTGGGCTTCTAGCAGACTGGCCTTGGCGCGGTTTAATTGTGCTTTTTGTTCCGTATCACGCAACCGAATCAAAACTTGTTCCTGAGTCACAATATCTTCCACATCAAATTTTATGTCAATGACTTCGCCATTGGTTTGTGCCGATATGGTTGAGCGATGGACTGCCTCGATGATGCCGTTGGTGAAAAACACCTCAGGCAGGGTAATCCGTTTCACGGGTGTGCTGCTTAACGCAGGGATTTCTTTGCTAAGTAATGGTGACAATGGTAGGCACGCCAGAAAAATGACCAATAGGGTTTTCATGTGAGTGCTTCCTATGGTTAAGCTTTAGGTACCGGATGATAGGGAGTGTGTCGGATTTTATCATGATCATGCATGCGGTAGCGGGCAAAGGCTTGTGGATCATCAAAATGCATGAATGGATTGCCAGCGATTTGTTCAGCCAGGCTTGAGGTGGATTTTTCTGCGTAATTGTGCCCTGGATGGATAATGGTCTCTTTGGGCAGATTGTCGCCTAGTCGCCGCAAGGTATCAAACATCACATTGGGATCGCCGCCATCGAGATCACAACGACCGCAACCAAATACAAACATGGTATCTCCGGTGATGAGCTGGTTGGCAAGTTGGTAACAGGCTGAGCCAGGGGTGTGGCCTGGTGTGTGAAGGATGGCAATGTCGGTGTTACCCAGTTTGATAATATTGCCGCCATGATGAGCACTCGATGCGTCTTGATAATGTCCCCAAAACTGGGCTTCTTGTTTGAGTAGATGGACTTGGGCATCATATTTTTCCAGTACGTGTTCTACGCCGTTAATATGATCAAAATGACTGTGCGTCAACAGAATGTCGGTAATTTGTACATCTTTATCACGGGCGAGTTCGATGATTTTATCGACCTCCCAGGCGGGATCAACCACGGCGGCTCGGTTGCTGGCGGTATCATGAATTAGGTAAACAAAATTATCCATTGGGCCAAGTTCAAGTGCGTTAATGGTGAAGGTGTCAGTTGGCATAAAGGGTTCCCTGTGGGTTAATTAAGGAGAGATTGCATAACAAGTGAGACCTGGAGTCGGCGCTGATGTAGCAGTGATCCCGGTTTGTTTATTTGAAAGTTGAGTCATTAAGATTAGTCATATTAGCAAGCGATAACCACATCAAAAATTGATCTAAATCTTTTGTTTGAAATGCTTTACGGGGCAATATCTGAAAAAGAAGTTATTAGTAAAGAATATCATTAATAGGATGCATGTCGCATTTTCTACATTCTATTGTCATTTAAGTTTCACAGACGAACGATATCCTCTAAGAATATCCCATAACCGTATCTGAAGCGACGGAATTTCTGACACTTGCTGTACCACAAAAAAATTAAACTATTGTTTTTATTGGGGTAAATGAAGTGGTATGCAAATCGCAGAGCTAATATTTGTAAGCCATTGTTAGCTTGTAAACCGGATAGGGCTCATTCTTTCGTGAAGCCTAGTCCATTGATGGAGGCATTTATGAGTGATCAAAGTAATTATCTGGATAATGTATCTAAAGGTCAATCTGGCGTTGCGATTAATGATGATGAATGGAGTATGGGTGCCGACGAGCTAGAGAAACCTGTTAAGTCTAAGCGCGGTCGTAAAAAAAGCGGTTCTGCGCGAAGAGCGATTGAAGATTACTATGAACAAAAGCGTATGAGCGAAATTTTAGATGACGAATTGTACATCGGCTACGACAAAGCCAGTTAGTTTTCATCATTTAGCCCGTTAGTAGGACATACCTGTTTGAAAAGCGTTATTCACTGCGATGGTGAGAGTGAACAACGCTTTGCGGTATTGGTTTTTTAGTGATTTCACCCGATTCATCCTCAAAATTGTTTAGTCGCGTACCGCACGTCATTTTTTACCTGCCAGTTTATTTCTTCAATTCTTTATTAGTCTAAGTGGCTAATCTTCCAACTATTAATATTTGTGTCGCAGGGCATCTCATTCTATGTCAATAAAATGACTTAGTGATAGATGTATAATGGTGATTGAATTTTTGACTAGAGGGGATGGGGGTTTGGCTGCAGTCAGTTATATTAGTGTGATTGATCGGTATCATGAATACCGCGATGCGATTCATGAATTATTAGGCTCTATTGTGACCGGGATTGCTGAAGCTCGTTTGCTGAGAGATGAAGCTGAGCAAGATAAAGCAATCGCGGTATTGGTTGAGCATTATCCATTTGTTGACATGATGTTTACCCTGGATTGTGAGGGGGTACAAGTTAGTGATAATGTGGGTCTTGATAAGCGGGATAGCGTTGCGGGTAAAGGCAAAGATCGTAGTCACCGACCTTATTTTATATTAGCTAAAGAATCGACGGGTGTCACCGTTACAGACCCCTATTTATCCAGCACCAGTGGTAATCTTTGCATATCTGCAAGTATGTTTTGTGGCAATAAAGACAAAGATGAGGAAAACTGCGGTTATGTGGTTTTAGACATCGATCTTGCTGAAAGTATTGAATATTTAATGGGAGATACCCTCCGGCAGCGTTTTGAGCCAGTGTTTAAAGCATTTTATGTGACAATTAGTTTGGGTCTGTTTGTTGTCGTATTATTTCTATTGTATTACGCGTTCAGCGAATTAATCACCTTGTTTAAACCCGGCACCACCGAGGAGGAGTTACAACTCAAGCCGTTCGGGGTCATTATTTTTCTGACCTTAGCCTTGGCAATTTTTGATCTAGGCAAAACTACGATTGAAGAAGAAGTGCTGATGCATAAGGATATTTTTCGACACAGTTCAACCCGCCGTACGATTACTCGGTTTATTGCTGCTATTGTGATTGCGGTATCCATTGAATCTCTATTATTGCTGTTTAAAGGCGCATTAGGCAAAGGTGAACACATGGATCAGGCGGTGTGGATGATGATGGCATCGGTGGGTATGTTGATAGGGCTTGGTGTGTATGTTTATCTTGGGGCGAAAGCAGAAGCGGTACTGCAAGAAATAAAATTTATCGGGGGGAATAAGCGCAAGCAAGAAGCGCTTAAAATTTTAAACAAGAATAAATAGATGAAAACTAGGGATATCTCGTATCGGATAGCGAATCATTCTTAAGCCGGCTCAGAGATATCTTCCAGTTCTTCGGGTTTGTTGATGGTGATAATGCCTTTTTCACAGGAGATGAGTCCATCTTCTTCCCAAGCACGCATTTGTTTGTTGATGCTTTCCCGCGTTGCCCCGGTTAAGCGGCCGATTTCTCGTTGTGAGAGTTTAATGCCTATTTCGATGCCTGTGTCTGTTTTATTGCCGTAAGTTTCTGCTAGGCCTAAGAATTTCTTCGCCAACCGGCCAGGTAAATTGCGGAAAAAGATATCTTCGAAAAGTTCGTCGGTACGGCGTAAGCGCATGGCTAATGTGGCTAATAACTTAATCGCGACTTTGGCATTTTTTTCCAAAAAAGGGATGAAATCACGACGCTCGATTACCAGGAGTTCAGTGGGTTCTGAGGCGACCACGGAAGCGGTGCGCTCATAACCATCAAAAATAGCAATCTCACCGAATATTTCACCACCACCTAGCATACCGAACACCAACTCTTTACCGTCTTCGGAGTCTGTGTGCAGGGTGACTCGACCGTCGACAATAACAAACATTTGGGTGCCTGGTTCCCCGCGATGGCATATAACCGTGCGGGTTTTTACCTTTCTAGTTTTCACAAAAGGCACTAGCCCCTTGAGGTCTTCAGGTGGAATATTATTAAATAATGTGCAGTTGCCCAATAACTTTAATTTGTCTTGGCTACCGGAATTATTCATTCGGGATATCCTGTTTAGCGTAGCGTATATTGTTTAGGTCAATGGCTTGAGGTCATCATGGCGTCCATTGACATTATGTTTTTTCCGTTAATGTTATTGAAGATATATCAACAAGCCTGAATCATATCAAATTATTAATAACGGGTTGTGTCAAGTATTTTATCGATACGTTTGTGAAATATGTTGCCCCTCGATGAGATAAGTATCTCATGTATATTACTGTAGTGTAAATATTAAGCAATTTAAAGTGATCAGATGCATTATATGGCGTCGTGGTATTCAAATCGCCTCATTTTTCAGCGCTAAGCGCTAAATGTCGCTTTATAAACAAGTGAAGCTAATTAGATGATCTTGGCTTTTATGAGTGGATTGGCCTAGGCTGATAACACCATTGCGCCATAAGGGAACTTCTTCTCTGCGAAAATAAACTTCTTGGTTATCTTGTGTTTTTATGAAAGTTCCATTGGTGCTTTGGTCGATTAAAATAAACTTTCCACGGCGGTATTCCAAAATTGCATGCACTCTGGAAACTAAATCTGTATTGACTACGATGTCACATTGTTGACTTCGGCCGAAAGATAGGGAGGGAGCAGCGGCGGTCATTTCTTTAGTGATGTTATGGTATTCAATTTTTAGTTGGGTTGTGATGATATTTTCTGCAAGATTGAAATTGCCTATCAGAGTGAAATCTGTTTTCTCCCAAATGACATCATAGATGGTAAATTCGGTTTGTTTGCCTTTAATCGCAATGTGGTCAAATTCTCGTGTTTTATTCTGATTGGTGGGACTGAGTAAATCGACAACATCCTGGGTGGTTATGATTTGTCCGCCTTTGGCAATATGCGCCATGTGTGCTGCCACATTAACCACGTCGCCAAATACGTCATCGGCTTTAACGATAGTATCGCCAAAGTGTAGTCCGATACGAACCACTGTATGGTCACCGCTTGCCATCGCTTGTTTTTCGATATTTTCTTGGATGCTACATGCGGCTTGAATTGCGTTATCTGCGGTGTTAAAACGGCATAAAATTTCATCTCCGATAGTTTTAACCAGGGTCCCCTCATACTGATGACTGATACCGATCATTAAGGTGAGGCATTTATCTATACAGGCTTTCGCTTCGGCATCACTTAAAATGTCGTATAGGTGGGTGCTTCCTACCACATCGGCAAACATGATCGCGTTTTTCAAAACAGGGTTGCTCTAATAACTATTCTAATTGGAAATATTCCTCATTTCTGCTTCGATTGATTAGGGGCGTCCCATTAGTCATGTGTTTAACTGGCTCATTGGTGAAAATTTAAGTATCCACTCACAAGACTATGTTCAATCGACTATCAGTATTTTAAGCTGGAGCTGGCGCAAAAAGCTAGAAGCGATCGCTGCTTTCTATCGGCTTAGCGGGTATTTTAACCGGCATTGGTGAAAGCGTTTAATTTTGTTCTGGTTTGCAGGGTGAGTTAGCTGTGTTTGATTATTGCTGACTCAAGTCGCATTGTGAGTCGAGGCTAAGATGTTATGTGCTAGCTTGGGGTGTTTTTGAAGCGGCTAGCGAATGATCCTCAAAGCCTAAGTTGCTCTACTGTCATAATAGAGTTAAGTGTAAGGGCTTGCTGGTTGAGGTCTTGAGGATAATGCGTCGCCGGTTTGGTCATAAACCAAACGATAATATGCTACCTGTCATTGTACAGTTATTCGTCGTACTTTCATTGACTCCATTAAGATAAGTGATGAACTTGCGATGTCAAAGTGATTTATGCTTATTAAATAAGCACTAGTGTTTTGGTGAGTATTAGGAAGATGTGATGATTATGATCCAAGGCTGGTAATAAGTAAAACAACAAGGGTAAAAGCAAACGAGGCGAGTATCCCGATGGTGAGACTGGACAGCAGAGTGATGCCTAGATCGTACTTTAAACCTCGGCTATTTTCTTCTGCTAAGCTGATTGAGGTTAATGCCTGATAAAGTTGTTTCATGAAAATGTTTCCTAATTAATGGAAAAAATTAAATTTTATTGTCAAATCAGTAAACGGCTTGTTATTGGTGGCTGCAATCAACAGTATCATTGAAGCATATAATTATGGCTTCGCAATGTTTAAAAAAATATAGTTGATGATGAAAAATGACAAATTATGACAATTGCAAGTTTTCTATCACTAATGTGGTACTTTTTGAGTGAGGACTTGCTCCCTATGATTTGCGAATGAGATGTGACAATTATGATTGATAGCGGTGTGGTGTATATACATTATTGAGTGATTTCTATGTCAAAAACTATTGCTATTGTTGAAGATGAAATTGACATTGCAGATAATTATCGAGAAGCTTTGCAGCGCCAAGGGTATGAGGTTAGATTGTATGCATCGAGGGAAGCCGCGCTGAATGCATTTAAGCAGCGATTACCTCATCTGGTGTTGTTAGATATCGGCCTAAAAAATGACTACGATGGTGGTTTTGAGTTGTGCAGGATGTTGAGAGGTATGTCGGAGAGTGTGCCGATTATTTTTTTAACAGCAAGAGATTCAGATTTTGATACCATATCGGGGCTTCGCTTGGGAGCGGATGACTATTTAATTAAAGATATTAGTTTGCCGCATTTGTGTGCTCGGATTGCTGCGTTATTTCGGCGAATTGATGCGTTAAATCAACCTTCAGATGCTGAATCGGTGCTCGAAAGAGAAGATTTAGCATTGGATATGAATCGTTATGTGGCCCATTGGAAACAGACAAAAGTCGATTTGACACTCACTGAATTTTGGTTGGTTTACAGCTTGGCATTACATCCGGGGCATGTAAAAAGCCGAGAGAAATTAATGCAAGATGCACATGTCGTGGTGGATGATGCGACAATCACTTCGCATATTAAACGTATTCGCCGTAAATTTTGTGAAATAGACCCTGCATTTTCTAATATCGATACTGTGTATGGCATGGGATATCGTTGGTCAACTAACTAGCAATGCCCGAATTAGTCCAACCACCGTTAAAAAAAAGCTACCTGCAATTACGAGGCAAATTATTTCTTGCCTCACTCAGCTTACTTATTATCCCATGGATGGGATTTCAGTATTTTCAGGAGATGAAGCTTTATTTACAGACCAACCAAGAGCTTAAGCTGCAAGAGCGGGCCAATGTTATTTCTGAAGTGCTGCGAGGGCAGCCGAGATTATTTTATCAATATTTTGCTTCATCCTATCAGCAACAAGCATCACACCTGTTTGTTCGACAATTAAAATCTTCTATTCATATCGATGGCTATGATGATGATTGGCGAGTCTATCATGATCGCTGGTTGAGTTTGTCTCCCGATCCTCCGAAGACTGGTAATGCGATTAAGGATAAGGTGAGAGTGGACTACCAATTGGGTGTGTTTGAGTCGTATGTATATGGCATTTTCAGAGTTTACGACAAATCGATTATCTATCATGACCCAAATGATGTCGATCCATTGTCTAGTGATCATTTGGTCGTTTCAATGCTTCATTCCAAGAATGATTGGCTGCGTTACTATATAACCACTGTGGCACCAGGGGCTGTGGCGGCAAAATATGCGAAAAAAGATCAAGAGGGTAATACCGCTTGGGTGTTGAATCGAGATATCTCCAGTGAATGGCAGGAAACCTCATACGGTTATAATATTGAATTAAAAATTCCGGTCAGTCTCATGGCGAATCAAGTATCTTTTGATGTGGTTGATGTTGATGATGATGAGAAAAAAGGTGAAGTGACCACCAGACTCAGTGTGCCTCTTTCCACCTTGAGTGGTCTTGTGAATACCATGGATGCTAACATGCGAGCGTTGTTAGAGCGCTTGAGTGAGCTGGGGATGCGCATTTGGCTAATGGATTCAGAACAGCGAATTATCGATTTATTTGGCCAATTGTCTACCGATGATGTGATGCAAGCGTCCATGTCTGCCCCTGAAATTACTGGGTTCAATATGTTATCGAATGGGTTGAATTTGTTTTATCGATTTTTATTAAAACAACCGGTATTGGAGTTTCAAGACGATCTTCCTCAAGCTTCGCGTTTACAAGGGCCAGCGATCAAAGAGGCGCTTACTGGCGTGGCATCGGCCAATTGGCGCGAAACACCGGATCAGCGAGTGAATATACTCAGAGTGGCTCAGCCCATTTATTTTAATGATGCCATTGTCGGCGTGATTGCCATTGAAAAAACCAGTAACAGTATCTTAGCATTACAAAATCGAGCTATCGAAATTTTAATCAATATTAGTGTGATTGCATTTTTGGTGGCAATGATTACCTTGTTGATGATTGCTGCAAGGTTATCTCAGCGTATCCGTAAACTGCGTAATGAAATTAATGCTGCGATTACCCCGGATGGACAAGTGGTTGGTTGCTTAACGACCACCAATGATCGTGATGAGCTGGGTGATTTGTCGCGTAGCTTTGCCGATATATTGCGGCGACTATCACAATACAATTTATATTTAGAGTCCATGTCAGAGAAGTTAACCCATGAGCTGCGAACACCGATTACTGTGGTGCAGTCCTCGTTGGATAATCTGGATACTATCGATATCCATTCTGACGGGGAGAGGTATGTCAGGCGGGCGCGAGAAGGTGCTATGCGATTGCACAATATTGTCAAGCGAATGGGGGAGGCGACACGCTTGGAACAAAGTTTACAACATGAAACGCCGGTGATTTTTAATATTGTTGAGGTGATTCAGGGCTGTGTTGAGGGTTATCAAATGGCACATGCTGATTGCCAATTCCGTTTACAGTTACCGGCTAAAGCGATTGCTGAAACGCTATTAATCAATGGGGCGCCTGATTTGATCGCCCAACTATTGGATAAATTAATAGCCAATGCCATTGATTTTCATCGGGAGCAAACAACAATTGTGGTCGCTATAAGCAAAAAAAATGAGCAAGTCATGCTGACGGTGCTGAATGAAGGAGCGCATTTACCGGAGGAAATGCACAGCCATTTATTTAATTCAATGGTATCTGTCAGGCAAGCTTCGCAGGCAGAGCCCCATTTAGGCTTAGGGCTTTATATCGTGCGCTTAATCGCTGAATTTCATCAAGGCAAGGTGGCTGCGCACAACCGCTCCGATGTCGCGGGAGCGGAGTTTCGTGTTTATTTTCCATTGGCTAAATTATCATAAAAAACCAAATGATAATCGCGTTAATGAGAGCAATTAATACCGCCGCCGAGCCGATATCCTTGGCCCGGCCGGATAACTCATGGAATTCGGTGCCGGTGCGATCGACCACCGCTTCGATGCTTGAGTTGAGCAATTCCACGATGACGATCAAAAATAAACTGCCGATCATTAACGCACGTTCAATACCATTGTCACCTAACCATAAGGCGATAGGCATTAACACTAAACATAATAATAGTTCTTGCCGGAATGCCTCTTCGTGTTGATAGCAGGCTTTTAAACCTTGCCACGAATAACTGGTCGCATTGATGATTCGCCTTAGTCCGGTGTGTTGTTGGTTTGCCATGTCAGGTCCAATTGTTTCGCGGCACGAACTTCATCCAAGCGTTTTACCGGCAATGTGTGTGGTGCTTGCTTGACAATGTCGGGTGTTGTTTGCGCTTCTTCAAGGATTTTTGCCAAGGTATCAATAAAACCATCCAGGACTTCTTTCGGTTCTGTTTCGGTGGGCTCAATCAGGAGACATTCTGGGACTAATAATGGAAAATACGTGGTGGGTGCATGATAGCCGTAATCAAGTAGCCGCTTGGCAAAATCCATGGTGTTAACGTCATATTCTTTCGCCTGCTTTTTAAGGGTCACGATAAATTCGTGAGTGGCTCGGCGAGTGGGATAAGCAAGATCAAATCCTTTTTCTGCTAATTTAACCATCATGTAGTTGGCATTGAGGGTGGCGTATTCGGCAACCCGTACCATGCCTTCTTTACCTAATAAACGGGCGTAAATATAAGCGCGGAGCAAAATGCCGGCATTTCCCATAAAGGTGGATAATGGACCAATGCTTTGTGGGCAGTCTTGTTCGTCTAATAAGCGGTAGCTATCGTTTTCGTGGGCAACAATAGGGGTCGGTAAATACGGTAATAAGCGTTCATTGACACCGACGGGGCCGGCACCGGGTCCACCACCACCATGCGGTGTGGAAAATGTTTTATGCAAGTTTAAGTGGATGACGTCGAAACCCATATCACCTGGACGTGTTTTGCCAAGAATGGCATTGAGGTTGGCACCGTCATAATACAACAGGCCGCCCGCCTGATGAATAATTTGGGAAATTTCTAATATGTTGCGTTCAAAGACACCCAGGGTTGATGGATTGGTTAGCATAATGCCTGCGGTGGCTGGACCGACGGCATTGCGGAGTGCGGTTAAATCAATGTCGCCTTGTTTGTTGGTAGGAATTTCTTTGACTTGGTAGCCACACATGGTGGCGGTGGCTGGATTGGTGCCATGGGCCGCGTCAGGGACTAAAATTTCTTTGCGTTGGGTGTCACCCCGCGCATCGTGATAGGCACGAATCATGGCGACGCCAGCAAATTCACCTTGAGCACCGGCCATGGGGGCTAAGGCGATGGATTTCATCCCGGTGACATCCTTGAGCATCTCTTGCAACTCAAACATGCACTGTAAAAAACCTTGACTGAAATTGGCTGGGCTGAGCGGGTGGCGTCCTAAGAACTCGGGAAGCATCGCTAAGCGGTTGCATGCACGGGGATTGTATTTCATGGTGCATGAACCCAGTGGATAAAAATGGGTGTCAATGGAGAAGTTTTTCTGTGATAAACGCGTGTAATGCCTGACGGTTTGCAATTCAGAGACTTCCGGCAGCGGCAACGGTTGTTTGCGGCGGTGTTTATCTGGAATGGCAGATAAATCAATATCCGGATTGGCTTGTAGCTGGGAAAGATTTTGCCGATTTTTTTGAGATTGATTAAATATTAACATTATCTGTTTAGCGCTGTGATTAAATTAAACTTTTGCAAGGTCGCCAAATTGACGACCGTGCTATAGGTATAAAGGGGGTTTAGCTAAGTGCCTTCATGGCGGCATCATAATTAGGCTCTTGGGTAATGTCAGGCACTAATTCGGTGTATAAAACTTTATTGTTGGCATCTAATATTACAACGGCGCGAGTGGTGATGCCGGCCAGTGGTCCATCTTCGAGAAGCACGCCATAATCTTTTGCAAATTTTCTAGAGCGCATCATGGATAACGTTATGACGTTGGTTAGTTTTTCTGTGCTGCAAAAACGGCTTTGCGCAAACGGTAGGTCAGCGGAAATCGTCAAGACGGCGATATCACTTTTGCCCGTTGCATATTCATTAAACTTTTTAGTGGAAATTTGGCAGACGTCAGTATCTAAACTGGGAACAATATTCAATAGTTTTTTCTTGTTAGCAAAATTATCTAAGGTGACTTCGGCTAAATCACCATCAGTTAATTTGATGGTCGGCGCGATATCGCCAATTTTGGGTAGTTCGCCATTGGTATGGCATTCGGTGCCTTTTAATGTAACTGTTGCCATGGGTGAGATCTCCTTTTCGTGGTTGCGGTCAGTGGGTGGTAATCACAGGCTTTTTCTATTGAGTACGCTTGCCATTTTTTCTGCATAGCTATCCAGGTCTTGGTTAGTTTTGGTTTCGGTGGCGCAGACTAACAGGCTATTTGGCAATTCAGGGTAGTCTTTGCTTAGGTTGTAACCGCCAATAATGCCATATTCGCCTAACTCATTGAGCACTTGATCAACGGGTTGATCGAGGGTAATGACAAATTCATGAAAAAAAGCATTGCCAAAACGTGATGTGACTTGAGGAATTGCGCACAGTTTTTGTTTGAGTTGGCTGCTATTGTGATGACATAAGGACGCGGCCTGAGTCAGTCCATTAGGACCGAGTAAGGATAAATGAATCGTGGCAGCGGTGACCATTAATCCTTGGTTAGTACAGATATTGGAGGTGGCTTTTGAGCGCCGTATGTGTTGTTCCCGAGCTTGCAGGGTGAGCGTGTAACCGGGTTTGCCATCGCTATCGACGGTGCGTGCGACAATGCGACCTGGCATTTGCCTAACAATGCTTTTTTTGGCGCATAAGAAACCAAAATAAGGGCCACCTGAGGCCAGTGGTATACCCAGCGGTTGACCCTCTCCACAAGCGATGTCAGCCCCTTGACTGCCCCAAGCACCGGGTGGACTTAAGATAGCTAAACTTAATGGATTGACGACTGCAATGGCTAGTGCGTTGTGCTGATGCGCCCAATCCGTGAGTGCATCCACATCTTCGTAAGCGCCGAAAAAATTGGGTTGCGGGATGACCAGTGCGGCAAATTCACCGTCGATATCTTGTAAGCTCGCGACATCTATGGTGCCGGTATCGCGTTGGTAGTCAATTTCGTGTAACTCAATGCCTTGATTTTTGACAATCGTTTGGCAAACCTTTCGGTACGCTGGATGCAATGTCCGTGGTATCAGGATGCGTTTGCTTTGGCATTTACGATTGGCGCGGATGGCCATCAAGATGGCTTCTGCCAGGGCTGATGCACCTTCATAGAGTGACGCATTAGATACGTCCATATGGGTGAGCCCAGCCATCATGCTTTGATATTCATAAATCAACTGAAGCGTGCCTTGGCTGGCTTCTGCCTGATACGGGGTGTAAGCGCTATAGTATTCACCTCGTGTGGCAATTTCCCAGACTGCTGCCGGGATGTGGTGTTCGTAGGCGCCGGCACCTAGAAAGCCAAGCGGTTGGCCGTCTTGTTGGGCACGTCGCCGTAATAACTGGCTAATGTCTTTTTCTGACATTCTAGGCGGTACGTGTTCCAGTGCTTTGAGGCGTAATTCGTTTGGAATATCATCAAATAACTGCTCGATATCTGATATTCCTATGGCAGTGAGCATGGAATCAATATCTGCCTGAGTATGGGGAATAAAAGGCATAACGTTACTCTGGATCCTTTGTGGTTTTTTGGTTAAGCAATGAAAATCAATTGTTGTTATGGCATGAGCCGGTTAATGATCTTCTGCGTTGGCAAATTCGTCATAAGCATCGGCGTCTAATAGGCTATCGAGTTCGCTGGTGTCGTTAAGGCGTATGCAGAAAATCCAGCCTTTGCCGTAAGCGTCTTGATTGATGTGTTCCGGGGTTTCTTCAAGTGCATCATTTATTTCGATGATTTCACCTGACAGTGGACTATAAATATCAGAGGCGGCTTTGACAGATTCGACAACAGCGCAGGCGTCTTTTGCTGCAACGGTGGTACCGACGTCGGGTGCTTCGACAAAGACGATATCACCTAATAAATCTTGGGCATGATCAGTGATGCCAATGCGTGCGGTATTTTCATCTATGATATCGATCCACTCGTGAGTGCGCGAATATTTGAGTGTTGCCGGGGTATTGCTCATCGTTGATCCTCTTTAACGAATAGGTTTGTCGATTGGGTTGTGCAAGTAAGCTTGAATTAGTCGATGCAAGATTTGCCTTTTCTGACAAACGGTGGTTTGACCACTTTGGCAGGCACCAATTTGTTTCTGATTTCAACCAACACGGAATCGCCGGTTTCAACCGGGACGCGGGCGAGTGCAATGGCTGTGCCCAGGCTTGGAGAAAATCCTCCGCTGGTTGTTTCTCCATTGCCAAGGCCTTCAATGGCGACTTTTTGATGGGCACGCAAGATGCTTCGTTCGGTTGAAACTAGGCCCACTAATTTTTTTAATAAGCCGGATTCACGCTGTTGTTCCAGGGCTTTACGGCCAATAAAATCGCGCTCAGTGGGTTCCCAGGCGATAGTCCAGCCGAGTCCGGATTCCAGTGGACTGGTGGTTTCGTCCATATCGTTGCCATATAAATTCATACCGGCTTCCAAGCGCAAGGTGTCGCGTGCGCCTAAGCCGCAGGGTTTAATGCCGATATCGAAAAGTTGATTCCACAATTTTTCTGCTTGATCGCCGGGTACGATAATTTCGAAGCCATCTTCGCCAGTATAACCGGTTCTAGCGACGAATAAATCACCGGCTTTAGCGGCATAGAAGACCTTGAGTTGTTCTAATTCTGTGCGATAGTTTGGGTCGATGACGCTGAGTACTTTGTCGCGGGCATTGGGGCCTTGAACGGCGATCATGGCGAGATCAGCTCTTTCTGTAATCGATATCTGAAAAGCGGCGGATTGTTTATTCAGCCAGTCCAGGTCTTTTTCTCGGGTTCCTGCATTAACGATCATGCGATACCATTGTGGTTGCATATAATAAACGATAAGGTCATCAATGACGCCACCTTTGTCATTGAGCATGCAGCTATATAAGGCTTTTCCGGGGTCGGTAAGGCGATCGACATTGTTGGCGAGTAAGTGTTTGAGAAAAGCGGCGCAATCATCGCCAGCAAGGTCAATAATTGTCATGTGAGAGACATCAAACATGCCGGCGTCTTTGCGGACGAACAGGTGTTCGTCGATTTGAGAGCCGTAGTGAACGGGCATTTTCCAGCCGGCGAAGTCGACAATTTTGCCCTGTTCTTCAACGTGGCTATTATAAAGCGGTGTTCTTTTTCCCATGAACGATACTCTCTATATTAGGTTATGGTTTTGGGTATACGTCGCAAATCTGTCTGCGATGAATATAATAGCCCCTCTGTCCATATACCTGAGAGTTTAGGATGTTTGACTTATAACCTATATTCCGTGCCAAGGCATGTGAAATGCAGGTTATAAAAAGACTTTCTTGTACGCTGTTGAGTGAAAGTTACCATTGATATAGATAACGATATTCTCACCAAACAAGGCGTGTCACCATGTGATAAGATGATTGGCCAAGAAAGTTGAGATTAAGTTAGCTTGGGTGGCTTGCTAACTTAACCGCAATGCATCTCAATCGATGCAAGCGTTCATCCTGTCCCCTTCGGTGGGACATGGGGTTTGTTTGCCCGGTTTGGATATACCAAATCGGGTTGAACGATGTCCACTGTCCACTCTCCAGAGCCAACTAACTTTTATTGGTCCTTTTGCCTGAGCGATTCCGAGCATGTTGCGCCTTCGGCGCCCTAGGATTTTTGCAGCTTGGCAAAATACCGTCGGGTCTCTCCCAATAGAAGCATGAGTTGAGCGGCCATTCTAGCTGGCATTTGTGGATAGATCCACTATTAATGTTGTTTGGTGGTGAAGAGTTCATCATTTTTTGACACAGGTAAGGGCATCGTTTGTATTAGCATGATTTGGTGGTGTTGTTTAGATTGAAATTTAAACACCTAAAAACGATGCCTGATAAGACCAGGCATCGATGAGGAAGGTTTAAGAGGTGGAAGTATTCGGACTTGCCGTTGAATACCGTTGTACGAATCATTCCATATATCAGGCCAGGGGGAGGTGGGGGGTGATTTTGGCCTGGCCTGATATTTTCGCACAAACATTATGGGAGTTAATGTATTTCACGGCTACAGTACGAATTTAAGCAAGTTTTTTAGTTAATGTCTCCTCCTTGTTATTTAGTTTAATTAGATGTAACTCTCTCTTTGCTTCTAATTTTAAACAACGCTAAGCACCTCCTTTGTTACATTGACAAACTTGTTAATTACCAGAATCATGTTGTTTCGGGTGTTTCTAAATGCTCACAGATTTTCTCTGAGGTTTTCACTTTGCTTCGACGCCGGCTATTATGAGCCTCCACTTGTCGGCGAATCGCTTCGAATGCATCGCGTATTGCGACATAAACATCTTCATACTCTCGTTTATTGTCGTGACTCTTCCCGATAATAAGCCCATAATGCGGGATTGTCAGATCAATATTTACCTCGTATCGTTTTCCCTTTACATGGTGTTGGTGAGGTAGCCCAATGGTGACATGGCACCTAATGATGGCATGAGTTAATTGCTCTAACTTTGCCAGTTTTCTTTCTACTGCACTTGCAACAGCTTCAGACCACTCCATATTTCGAAACGTAATTTCTAATGGTTTTTGCATTTAATTCCTCAGTTTTTTGAATCATTTTCTGTTTCGTTAAACGCTCCCTGCATTTGTAGTTTGCCTGTTTCAGCTTTGATGATTGTTGATCTAGATCAAATAAAATAGATTATTTCCAGTTAAAAGTTATTGATATAGCATAATCGATTGATTTTAAATGTTTTTAATCTTTGAGTCGAGGGTGTTTAGGAATGAAAACTAAATAAATTAGGGATGGGGGAAGTTATTGAGTAGCCATCTGATTAGCTTGATTGAATGCCGTTGCGCTCACTCTTGATCATCAACCATATGGCGGGTAAAGTGCCGATGACTAATGTTAGGGCGGCGGGTGCGGCCAGTTCCAGCATTTCTTCACTGGCTTCAATCCAGATGCGTACTGGCAGGGTGTCAAATCCGGTAGGACGTAATAATAAGGTGGCAGGTAATTCTTTGAGTGCGTCAATAAAGACCAATACCCATGCGCTGGCCAGTCCGCCACGGATAATCGGTAAAATAACGTACCGTAAATTGTTGATGGGTCCTTTACCAAAGATACGTCCGGCATCGAGTATGGAGGGTGTCAATTGCTGCAATGCAGCTTCTTGTGCAGTTACCGCCAGTGGTAAAAATCGAATAATAAGGGCAATAAGTAACGCGATTAAGGTGCCATAGACGACAGGCAATACAGCCAAAATAAAACTCAATACGCCTAAAGCGATGACTGGGCCGGGCAATACGAAACCAATATTTGATAAATGCAAAAAGGATTGGCTGAGAAACGTGTGTTTTTGTGCATGAAAGAATGCAACGGGAAAGCCTGCCATTAAGGTAATGGTTGCTACGCTAAATGCCAAAGCGCCAGTGTTGAGGGCATATTCCCAAAATTGGTTATCAATGAGTTCTTGTTGCCAGGCTTGCCAGCTCCAGCTAATCATCCAGAAGAGTGGCAGCAAAAAACTAAAAAAGGCAATGAGACCAATCCAGCTCCAGATAAAAAGGGTTTCTTTGGGGGTAGCAATCGGGCGTTCTGAATAATTACCTGAGGTACTTGAATAATAGCGTTGTTGGTTGCGAAAAAATCTTTCAAGCACTAAAAATGATAGGCTTAACGCAACTAATACCAAGCTTAAACCTGCCGCTGCATGATAGTCCATTCGGCCACTCATTTGAGTATAGATGCTCAAGGTAAACGTTTGGAAATGCAACATGCTAACGGCGCCAAAGTCTGACAAGACATGCAAGATAATAAGTGCTAACCCGGCAGCAATGGCAGGGCGTAATAGCGGTAAGTTGACGCGCCAGAATATTTGCAGCGAATTTAAGCCTTGCAGCCGGGCCGCTTCTTCCAGGGTTTTGTGTGACTGACATAAAGCGGCTCTGACCAATAAGAAAATATAAGAAAAGCCTGCCAAGGAGAGTACCAAGGTGGCACCACCGAGGTTGTAAAGGTCGGGCGGCGGTGAGCGGTCACCAAACAATCCCATCCAGGCTTGTCCAAACCAGCTATCCGGCTCGGTTAATGAGGTGTAGATATGAGCGAATACATAGGTCGGGATGGTGAGCGGTAAAACCATTAACCAGACCGCCAGCATTTGGCCGGGAAACCGACGATAACTAATCAACCAGGCACTTGAGACACCCAGGATTAAGCTGGCGATAGCAACTAGGGTAGCCAGTGATAGGGTATTCCAAAGTAATTCTGGAAGGCGCTTGCTCCAAAGAGAGGCCCATTGCTCAATGGAAAGCTGCGTGCTACTCAATAAAACAAAAATTAAAGGTATGCTGGCACAAAGCACAACGAACCCGGCGGTCCAGCCGAGTTTATTAAATCTTGTTAAGGCGAAATTATATAAAATGCTAATTGATTGCAAAACACTAACAAGGGTTTAGATACCAACATTGGACCGCATGGAATTCCGTTTTTTTCTTCGGTGGGTTACACAATAACAATGAACCATCTTCAGAAAAAACTGTGGAATCCATCTCCCTTGCGATTATCAATCCTCGATTGCCCAATGTTGGTAGATACAGCGAAAATGGCGATCGTGAACAAGCATGAGTGTGATTGAATATTGTTTACGATCGCCGGTTGGGGGAAAGAATACCATGAATTTCGTGTTATGGCATGCCGACTTTATCTAGCAGCTGTATTGTTTTGTCCCGTTGTTTGCCTAATTCGTACATTGGGACGTTGGCGACAGAAATACTGGTCAAGGCGGGAATTTCGGGCGCTGTTGCGATGCCTGGGCGAGTGGGGTACTCTTGGTTGACTTCCGCAAATATCTTTTGGCCTTCAGCAGAAACGAAAAACGCAAGCAGTTTGAGGGCAGATTGGGTTTTCTTTGAGTGCTTAGATAATGCCGCACCCGCGACATTCCAAGCGATACCCATGCCTGCGTCTGTTTGATCAGGAACTAGCATCCGAATAGGTGCGTTGGGGTGTTTCTTTAGATGACGGTAAATATAATAGTGGTTGACGAGTCCAATATTGATTCTTCCCGAGGCGACTGCGCTGACAATTTTACTGTGTTTGTTGAAGATATTGCGCCCGGCATTCTCTTTAATACCCGTTAACCATGACTCTGTTGTGTCATGTCCGCCAGCGAGCATATAAACCGTCACACCCGCAATGAAACTTTCATTGGCGCTGTTGGTGATGCCGATATGGTCTTTATATTGGGGTTGAGCGATGTCAAAGACGGATTGTACAGACTGGGCGATTTTTGACTGGGTATTGACCACAAGGACCCGTGCTCGCGCTGATAAGCCAACCCACGTATTGTCGCTGGCTCGGTAATTGGCGGGAATGTTCTCGGTGATATTCTCTGGGAGGGGAGAAAATAACCCGAGCTCACTCCCTTTTTGCAAATTGCCTGCGTCATTGCTCAGAAATAGATCAGCATCGGTGCGATCACCTTCCAGTCGTAATTTATTGAGTAATGACGTTGATTTCGCGTTGTGAACGATAACTTTTATGCCTGTCGATTCGCTGAATGCATTAACCGCAGGTTTAACGAACTTATCACTGCGTCCAGAATAAATGACTAGATTTTCAGCGGCATACGCCAGCGTTGAAAAGTGACAAAGTAATAAAAATAATAACAGAAGTTTGTTTCTATTCGACATAATTAATCAATACCTGTGTGTTTATATTTCAACTCATATACAGTAATGATAATCATTCTCATTTGCATTTGCAACCAAAAAATCATTCATTGTTACCTAACTGTTTAAAAAATAATCTGTCAGTTGCTGATTGAAACAGATTCGCGATGTACTTGAGTAGGCTAATTTCAGTGCTCATGCTAAACTTTGCGCTTATTGCCATGAGTCGGTTGAAAGGGTACTTATGCTATTAATGATTGATAATTACGATTCTTTTACGTACAACTTGGTGCAATACTTTGGTGAGCTGGGCACCGATGTCCAAGTGTATCGCAATGACCAGATTAGCTTACAAGAGATTAAACAGCTCTCACCGGAAAAAATTGTGATTTCGCCGGGTCCTTGTACACCGAATGAAGCTGGCATTTCTTTGGCGGTGATTGAGCATTTTAAGGGACAGTTACCCCTGCTTGGGGTTTGTTTGGGGCATCAAAGCATTGGACAAGCGTTTGGTGGAGATGTGATTCATGCCAAGCAAATCATGCATGGCAAGACATCTATGGTGTATCACAATAATGAAGGGGTTTTTCGTGGGTTAGAAAATCCGTTCGAAGCGACCCGTTATCACTCGCTGGTGGTGGCGAAAGATTCGCTACCTGATTGTCTTGAAATAACGGCTTGGACAAAGGGTAGCGATGGTGAATTTGATGAGATTATGGGATTGCGCCACAAAACCTATCCGATTGAAGGTGTGCAGTTTCATCCCGAATCAATATTAACCCAGCATGGACATGATATGCTATTGAACTTTTTGAAAATATAGGAAGAGTGCGCATGGATTTAGTAAGTGCAATCAAGGCGGTTAGCGAACGTCGAGATTTGACTAGAGAGGAAATGGTTCAAGTCATGCGATTGATCATGACCGGTGAAGCCACGCCCGCTCAAATCGGTGGATTTTTAATCGGATTGCGAATGAAAGGCGAAACCGTTGATGAAATTTTTGCCGCTGCCCAAGTCATGCGAGATCTGGCAACCAAGGTATCAGTTGATAAGCAGCATTTAGTAGATACTTGTGGTACCGGTGGTGATGGTGTCAGTACTTTTAATATATCGACGGCCACAGCAATGGTGGCGGCAGCCGCCGGTGCCAAGGTGGCTAAGCATGGTAATCGCTCAGTCTCCAGCCGTTCCGGTAGTGCCGATGTGTTGGAAGCTGCCGGGGTGAAGCTGGATTTATCAGCCGAGCAAGTGGCGCAATGTGTCGATAAAGTCGGGGTGGGTTTCATGTTTGCTCCGAAACACCATGGTGCGATGAAGCATGCGATTGGTCCACGTAAGGAAATGGGGGTGCGAACTATCTTTAATGTGTTAGGCCCGTTAACCAATCCAGCGAATGCGCCGAATCAGGTGCTGGGTGTTTTTGATGTCAAGTGGCTTGAGCCGCTAGCTAATGTATTAAAACAATTAGGTAGCCAACATGTATTGGTAGTGCACGCCGATGATGGTATGGACGAAATCAGCATTCAATCCGCCACTCAGGTTGCGGAATTGAAAAATGGCCAGATTACCCGGTATACGCTAACGCCTGAACAATTTGACATGGAACGGGGAGCCATTGATGCCATTACCGTATCGGATGCTCAACAAAGCCTTCACATGATTCAACAAGTTTTTAGCAATCAACCCGGTCCGGCGAGAGATATTGTGCTGTTGAATGCCGGTGCCGCAATTTATGCATCGGGTGTGGCGGAAAGTTTAACAGCAGGCATTGCCAAGGCTCGCGATGTGCTTGCTGATGGGGCGGCGGCCAATAAGCTCAATGAGCTTGTTGCTTATACACAGCAGTGTTAATTTTAAAATAGATCATCAGTGATGAAGCAAACTCCAGATATACTAAAAAAAATCCTTCAGCGTAAAGCAGAAGAAATTGTCGATCGTGTTCAAAAAGTCAGTATGCAAACTTTGAGTCAACAGGTCGCAGCGGCTGATGCACCACGTGGCTTTGTGCAGGCTATTGAGTCTTCAATCCAAGCGGGTCAGCCAGCTGTCATTGCGGAAATAAAAAAAGCCTCGCCAAGCAAGGGGGTCATCCGAGAGGATTTTGTGCCTGCGGATATTGCGAAGAGTTATCAAGCGGGAGGTGCAACATGTCTTTCGGTGCTGACGGATATAGATTTTTTTCAAGGCGCGGATGACTATTTACAACAAGCTCGGGCAGCCTGCCAGTTGCCTGTGATCCGTAAAGATTTTATTATTGATCCCTATCAGGTGTACGAAGCGCGAGTCATCGGAGCGGATTGTATTTTACTGATTGTCGCCGCGTTGGGGGATGCGCAGTTAAATGAGTTAACGGGTTTAGCGTACCATTTAGGCATGGATGTGCTGGTGGAAGTGCATGATGCCGAAGAGCTGGAGCGGGCTTTGGCTTTAGATGTACAATTGATTGGTGTGAATAATCGAAATTTGCGGACCTTTGATACCTCCCTGCAAACCACACTCGAATTATTAAATAAGATCCCCAGCGATCGTATTGTGGTCACTGAAAGTGGCATCCATCAGGCGGATCATGTGAAGTTAATGCGAGATCACCAGGTCCATGCTTTTTTAGTGGGGGAAGCCTTTATGGCGGCCGAAGAGCCTGGTGAAAAATTAAACGAATTGTTTTTTGGTTAACGCGTCCCAAAAACCACAATGGTTTTGCCTGATGCAGTGAGTAAACCGCGCTCTTCCAGTTCCTTTAACACCCGGCCTGCCATTTCTCGTGAACAGCCAACAATGCGGCCAATTTCTTGCCGGGTGATACGAATTTGCATGCCGTCAGGATGGGTGAGTGCGTCGGGTTCGTCGCATAAATCTAATAACGTGCGAGCAATGCGCCCGGTGACATCCATGAACGCTAAGTCACCGACTTTGCGACTGGTTTTGCGAAGGCGGTTGGCCATTTGGCCTGACAGTTTAAAAATCAACTCTGGATTTTGGTGAGTTATTTGGCGAAACTTGTGGTAGCTTATTTCCGCTAAGGTACAGTCTGCCCGTGCCCGGACCCAAGCGCTACGGCTGGTATCCTGCTCAAAAAGGCCCATTTCTCCAAAAAAATCACCTTTATTGAGATAGGCAAGCACGATTTCATGGCCATCATTGTCTTCCATTAATACTGCGACTGAACCCTCGATAATGTAATAGAGAACATCGGGTTTATCGCCCGCATAAATAATAATGGTTTTTGTTGGATAATGTCGACGATGACAGTTTTCTAGGAAGTGGTCCATGCTGTCTTTAGGGTGAGGGGGGTGAGTTTTATGGTCGGAAAAGCTGGAATTGGGTGCCAATGGGTGGTTCATGATACGTTCCTCGCAATTTAACTACCTTATTGAAAAATAAAAAATATAAGGTGGCTTATGATTCCCATAGATGTTTGCATTATTAGGTGCTGCCAAGTCGCTGTTGTTATGGTTGGAGCACTTTTTGGGTTGTGTTATTGTATCGTCTAAAAAACGGAGGAGTTAAATTATGCAGGCGCGAATTAAATGGGTGGATGGTGCTATGTTCGTCGGTGAGTCTGGCAGTGGTCATGCGGTTGTCATTGATGGGCCGCCCGAGGGTGGTGGCCGCAATCTGGGGATACGGCCCATGGAATTGTTATTGATGGGGGTTGGCAGTTGTTCAGCTTATGATGTGGTTCACATTCTAAAAAAAGGCCGACAACCCGTGACGGATTGTGTTGTGGAATTAACGGCGGAGCGCGCTGACGAAGTGCCGAAAGTATTTACAAAGATCCATATGAAATTTATCATCTACGGACATGATAAATTAACCGATGCCCAGGTAAAGCGAGCGGTGCAATTGTCAGCAGAAAAATATTGCTCTGCGTCGATTATGCTAAGTCACAGCGTGGAAATCACTCACGATTATCAAGTCATATACCCGTAGCGAGTTATTTTAGGAGTCAGTGAATATAATGAGTGATTTTGAAAAACCACCTCCGACGGCTGGCTTGCGGCATGTGGCATTGTACGTCAAAGAGCTAGAAGCCTGTGTCGCGTTTTATGTTGAGTTGCTTGATATGAAAATAGAGTGGCAACCGGATGCGGATAATACTTATTTGACGAGCGGTAATGATAATTTGGCATTGCACCGCGCCAGTGCGGCATTTGATGCAAGCAGCACACAACGCTTGGATCACATTGGGTTTATCATTGTCACCGCCGCGCAGGTGGATGACTGGTTCAACTACTTAAAAAATAATAACGTAAAAATGAGAAATGCACCTCGGACACATCGAGATGGTGCGCGTAGTTTTTATTGTTTTGATCCTGACGGAACCCTTGTGCAAATAATTTATCATCCGCCTATTTCCTAGTGAATTAATTTTTATTTTTTTACTAAGCAGGCGTTGATGTTGGGGATGGTTAATAGCGAGAGTGCAATGCAATGCAAAGAAAACCCAATAAATTAAAACTCCATGGTTTTAATAATTTAACCAAGTCACTGAGCTTTAACATTTATGATATTTGTTATACAGCGACAGAGAAACAGCGGCGTGAATATATCGAGTATATTGATGAAGAATATAATGCGGATCGATTGACGAGTATTTTGCATGAGGTGTCATCAATTATCGGTGCCAATATCCTGAATGTTGCCCACCAGGATTATGATCCGCAAGGGGCTAGTGTTACCATGCTCATAAGTGAGGAGCCGATAGCCACCGATAAGTTGGTTGTCAAAGAAGGCAGCATGAGTAATAGTTCTGAGAAACCGGGTCCGTTGCCGGACTCTATCGTCTCACATTTGGATAAAAGTCATATCACGGTACATACCTATCCGGAAAGTCATCCACATAAAGGGTTTAGTACCTTTCGTGCCGATATTGATGTATCGACGTGCGGGCGTATTTCGCCATTGCGGGCGTTAAATTATCTGATTCATGTATTCGATTCCGATATTGTCACTATGGATTATCGGGTGCGCGGTTTTACTCGGGATGTTCATGGAGAGAAGCATTTTATTGATCATAAGATAAACTCCATTCAGAATTTTATTTCACAAGATACTCAAGATCGTTATCAAATGATTGATGTGAATATTTATCAAGAAAATATTTTTCACACCAAAATGATCTTGAAAGAGTTTGAGTTGGATAATTATTTGTTTGATATTTCGGAGTGTGATTTACCGAAAGAGGAAGTACAAATTATCAGAAGCCAATTGCAGCAGGAAATGGTAGAAATCTTTTATGGCAGAAATATTACTGCTAAGGATTAATACAAGCTGTAGCCGTAGGTCGTGTTAGCCTTAGCCTTAGCGTAACACGACAAAGCTTCATCTGACGCCTTTTAACAGCTTCTAAGACAAAGTGGACCAGATAATTTCTTCGCTGACTTTGTGTCGGATAATTTCCGGGTCCATCAGTTTGACGATGGTAAACGATTTGACATCAGTTTTTCTCAAGACGGGAGAGCCGTAGCGTTTTCCTGCAGGTGATAATAGCGCTTTGACGGTGGGGGTGTTGACTTGACTGCCTCTTTTGGTGACGATGCCAATTTCTTTATTGGCTAGCTGAACGATGCTTCCGGGCGGATATAAACCAAGTACCTTGACAAATACTTGAACAACAGAATCATTGTCATGTTTGTTTTTGACAAGATAGATATCTCTGGCAGCAATATCGGCTTTAATTGGCGTACGGTAAGTGCGGCCAGTGATTTTGGCACAATAGACATCCGCTACATTCAACAAGACGGCTCCAATGGGCAATTCATTGTCACTTAAACCTAAAGGATAACCTTTGCCATCTCGGGTCTCGTGATGTTTCTCTACAAAGTCGAGCCAATTCTTATCTTCAATTTCTAGTGATTTTAACAAGTGGGCACTGCTTGCCGGGTGTGCATCGATAATATGCCTTTGTTCGTCCGTTAACGGGCTTGATTGGGTTTGCAATTCGTCTTGCAGCAGCCCCAATGAAATATTCATGGTCAGTGCCGCGCCCAGTAGCGAGCGACGTTCATTTTTATTCCAGTTAAGAAAACCCGTGGCTAATTCACATAAGATAGCGGTATGCAGCGAGTGCCTTACTGTATAGTTACTTTTTTCATCCAACAATATTTTTGCTAGTGCGGTATCCGGTGATTTTTCGCATAACACTTGTATACGCGAAATAATCGTGGAGAGCAGTGCGTTGATGTCCACTTCTTTGGGGGAAACAAAAATTACTTTCAACTCGTCTTCTAGTTTTTCAAAACGTTTAATCACCGATGAAATCTTAAATACAAGGTGTTCCTCGTATCCTTTATTTTTTTTAATTGTTGATAAGGCTTTAACTAATTCTTTATCAATCGTATATAAATCGGTATGTTTGGATAGGTTTAAGGCAACAGAAAAGCTCAACACGGTGCCTTTTTCAGCCAATAAAATGCCATCACTATCATAAATAGGTACAGATAGTGGGTGATCGGCGATGATCAGGCTTCTCGGTAATGGGCTAAGTTTAGGTTGCATCATGCTAAGCAATTTAGAATTCTTTTCTGTCCGTGATAAAAATAATTTCTGTCTCAAGTTCATCGGGTGAAGGTGAATAGAACTTTAGATTTTGGCAGAAAGTCGCTGCTAGGGTCGCCTATTCGATTATTTTTTCATCAAATAGACGATTTTGATGTGAGCGTATGTGATAGACGTCGTTGGAGGGTATTGGTTAGAAATGGGTACTCATTGGTATCTACCCAGTCGGTGATGTGCTGACAATGATGAGGACATTGAATGGCGCAACAAGCTAATCGTATACGACACTTAAAAAATGACTCATGGGTATATGTTGAAGAGAAATAATTTTCCAATGATGATTCGGATTGTTAAAAATAAAAGGTATATAACAATGTTTGAAACTCTTAACTCCGTAGAGGTTATGTGAGAAAAACTAATATAAGGTTGAAATGAAATGCCAGAATTTTCTCAAGGATATTTTCGTATAATAATGGGCAACCCTGTCGTCGTAGTATATAAAACGATTCAATCAATAGTGTGAATAAAAAAAATTCGCTAATCTGTGATTACTTTAGGGGAAATTGGTATTTCAATATAATAAATACTGAAAACTAAAATTTATTTAAAAAAATATTACCTTTTTCTGAAATTGGATTATACTTTAGTATGTGGGGGCGTCTAACTATAATCGATATTAATATCGGATTTGGGCGGGGTGATTACTAACTGCATTATTATAAACTGGAGAGTCACGAGTTTTATAGTCGGTCCATTATGGATAAAGCCTGTAACTATATGAATTTAATGATGAAACTAACTGGCAATAACAACTCATTGTTTTGTGATTTGTAGAAAACAATGAGTTGTTCGAATTACAGTGCTTTGGTTTTATATATACAGACTTTAAGGCGTTAGAAAACTCGTGACTCTTCAGTTGTAAACCTGAAAAGAGCAATTTATATTGCTACTCCTCATATGATCTCTATCGTAATCCCTAACATGTTATAAAAGTTTGAGGCAAAATAATTGATTCCATTCCTAACTTATGTCCATAGGAATGATATGGCTGATCCGGTCCAATGGTAGTATGTGTTGATGCATAAAGAGGAGAGTTGAATTTTTGCTCTTAGCCACAGACACTATCAGCTAGTGTTCAATTGAATGTAGGATAGGTAGAGTATAACGAATCTCATCAATATGATTTGATAAACTATTGCTTGTTGTATCGTTCTTAATTTTTGGCGCTTGGAGGTATGCACAACAAGATTGTTGTAGTTATTCGTATCACGCAGATGGGAATGCCCGAAAGCTAAAAAAAATAAAAGGGTAAATGCTTAATTTAGATAGTTTTCATTCCTAATGTGTCTTTCTTGAAGTAAGAGGAAGAAGCGATATGATACCGACATTGGGCAGCCTTGCGTTTGAAAATCGCGAAGGAAATTGATTTCACAAGGATTTTTCTGAAGGCGATAGATACTGGTTGTGTTGTCGACTGAAGAAAAATTCTTGTGGGATCAAGGATCAAGTGAGATCAAATGATAGGCTGTCCAATGTCGGTAATAGTGATGATTTTCTAAAACACCGCAGTAAGTCAAACCAGTGGGGAATTAAAAATGTATATGAAAAGAATTAAAAAGGGGGAGGGTTCAATAATGATAACAAGAAAAATTATAACCTGCATTCAACTCGCAATATTCATCGTGATATTGGGTGGATGTGAGCAAACACCGCAAATCAATTCAGGGGCGGCTAATGCTGTCGACGAAAATAGACAATCGTTACGCATCGTAGCAGCGGCAAGAATTCAACCAGCCGATGCAATACCAGAAGGCCTGATACCGAATCACGTCCGCGGCGCACATTTATACGACAACTTGCTTATTGAAGCAGGCGTCTCTGGCCTGGGAGAAAATCCACTGGCCGCCTACGCCGTTGACCCAACGGGCTTAGAGGGCGATGAGGGTTGGCGTTGCAGCAGTTGTCATGGCTATGATTATGAAGGCCGAGAATTTCTTGGCAGTGCAGCCAACAACCTGCTTGAACTCAAAGAAGTGCGTGGCATTGATGAACCTTATGTTTACGTCACATTAACCGAAGGTTTTAATATTATTAACGCTGATGGTACGGTTGAGAATGTGCACAACTATTCAGCTATTCTTGAAGATATACAACGTGCCGACCTGGGTGACTTTACCGCAGAAGAAACCTTTGATACCCATATTTATCTCAAAGCGGCTGCCGGTGGCACGGTAGTAAATTCCGCCGAACGGGCGGTGTATGGTGGGGAAATATGGAATGGTACGGTTCTGCCAGCCCCCCTAGATGGTGGTAATGGGTCCTTGCGAGATCTGCAAAATAATGCCTTTGCTTGTGTGAATTGTCATGATGGAGCATCAACGGTAACTGATCAACAAGTTTTTGACCTTGCCAAATCGGATCCCTGGTTCTTTTTCTTTCGAGCTTTATGGGGTTCACCACGTCTTAACTCTGAGCCCAGCATTGGAGATAACACCGCGATGCCAGGACTCTTTGAGATCATCAAGGTGAACCCGTTATACTTTGGTGAACCGGAAGACGGAGCCTCCGTATTGGCATTTGCTCAATCACAACCCTAAGTGTTGTCTAGCATTGTTGACTCGTTCCCACGCTCCTGCGTGGGAACGCATAATTATCCAGCCTGTTTAACATACATAGGTTATTCCTTCCTAAAAAAATGAGAGAATTTTAAATTTATTAAGGGAGAGCTATATGTACACGCCAATCAGAGTATTTCTTCAGTACTCCTTGCTATCTATTTTTTACAAATAAACATCACAGTGTGAAAAAATTTGAATTGTTATCATACCGTGTATGATAGGCTTTAATTAGCCGACACCTTATAGTTGTACGAAAATATTTTATGGGAATGAGACATAATATCATTTCATTGATTCGCTTTTTAAAAAGACAAGTTAAAAACGGTTGGTTGTTATTTCCAGATTGAGGTCATACACAACTTTATCAGGATTGTATATTTTATCACTGTAATGATTTGCAGGTATGACATATTGAATTGTCAAAATATCGACATCAGGTAGGGGTCAAAAACGTTTTATTGATAATAAATTGTCCTATCATTTGATCTCGCTTGATTCTTGATTCCATAAGAATTTTTCTTCAACCAGCAATGCAACAAGTATTACTTCCATCAGGAAAATCCTTGTGAACTCAGTTTTTTTCGCGATTTTCAACCGCTAGGTTACCCAATGTCGGTTACAACATTCGATATTAAAATTTAAAAGGAGGAGGTAATGTGACTATAAAAAAAGAAATCTAAAGGATATTTACCTTTCAGAAAAAATATCATAGGGCAGAATTAGTCAATTAGTTGGATAGAATAAGACTATAATGAAAATTGATTCTCATATATTATAATTTTATTTGATAATCAAATGCGTAACACATGATGTTGCGAGTAAGCTTTAACCAGGCACTTTAAGTTTTAGGACTTATAAGGTTAGATGAAACAATAAAACAAGGAGATGTTATGTTTATTACAAAAATTAAATCGATTCTTTTCTATGTAGTTTTCTTGATCTTTCTTAATAGCAGCATTGCGTTTGGTACTGAGGCTTGCGATTACCGCTGCAAACAAGGTATTTCTTTTGTGGAGTTTCCGTCAGTTAATATAGCAGATGGAACACCATTGATTGTCAAGGGAAAATTGAAACTACCGCCATGTGTAAATTTTATCGGTTATTGTGACAACCAAACGAAAAGAAATCTTCCGGCAGTAGTAATCTTGCATGGATCATCAGGTATCGATTTTCGAGGTGATTTTTATGCTAGGGCTTTAAATTTTGCAGGAATAGCTACTCTTGAAATTGATATGTGGGAGGCAAGAGGAATCAAATCCCCTGAAGAACGACCACCGGTTCCTATATTTAACTATCCCGATGCATTTGCTGCTTTGAATTTTTTATCTGAGCACCCTAATATTGATGGTGATCGTATCGGTGTCCAGGGGTTCTCCTGGGGTGGCGTGATCTCAATGGCGTCTGCTACGGAACTTTATAGCGGAATGTTTGGAAATGGCCTCCGTTTTGCCGCTCATGTAGCCCATTATCCTGTATGTTACGCATATAATAATCCTAATATACCTGGAGTAGAATTCACCGATCTAACTGGCGCCCCGCTCTTAATTCAGGTAGGTGAATTAGATGATTATGATGATGGATCAGCCCCTTGTTTTGCTTTAAAACAGAGTCTTGTGCCTGAGGATCAGATTGCTGTTGAAGTTGTAGCCTATAAAGGTGCGTTTCACGCCTGGGACAGACTACAAGTACCAATTACCGTTACAGACCCTTTCTCCCATCGAGGAACGGGTGCTAATGACAATGAAGTACAAATAATACCAAATGTGTTACTAGCTCACCAGTCGCGAGCAAGAGTTGTTGAATTCTTTCGCAGAAATTTACGATAAACTGGAACTTGGATTCCCTTAGGCATCATAGCCTGAGGGAATCCTTGATTTTTTAATCAGAAAACAAAAAAGGGTCAATTGGACTGTATCTAGTGTTCTGACCAATTAATTTTTTCACTCAAACTGTTCGTGATACGTCGATCTATGCTTCCCCTGTAGTTTTTAGTGTATTTATTGTCACAAAATTAGGTGAAAAGACTTTCTGGTCAGAGCACTAGTAATGGGCTATCGGGGTGGATAGCGAGTTTCGATTTAATCAATCAATTTCTTAAATTTCATAAAAAAACCCGCTCAAAAGAGCGGGTTTCATTGTGGTTAAGTTTAAATCTAAATATTAGTTATTTCCTAACCAGTCGTCACATGAGCCATCGCCAACTCGATTGGTTGCCACTGACACGCCGTTAACAGGTTTCGCATAACATTTACCGCCATCGATTTGGGTGGCCGTTAACCCAGTAAAACCACCCGCAGTATAAGCTGCTTGACCTTCTGGACTGCGCAAGAAATCAATGAATTGGCGTCCACGCTTTTCATTCTTAGAGGTCGCCAATAGCGCTAACGAATATATCTTGTCTGCATTTACACCCGCTGTATTTGGAATACCTAAGTTAGCAATGTCTTGCGCACCGACCATGCCTTGAACTTGAAAGTTACCGTGATTCAATTGATAAGCCAGCTCAGTGATCCAGACATAACCCACATCAACCGGGGCAAACCCTGCTTCATTTAAAATACCATTGGGTGTTTCAACATGATGCACACGAGACTCATGGGTATTAAACTTGTTTAATACGGCATATTCACAGAAAACTAAGTCAGTCGCTGTACCACAGCCATTGTTCACTAGATCATGCGAGCTGTGGTTTTCCCCTGAATCGCTTTCAAGTGGATCACCTGAACCAGGTAGACGTTTGGCCCCTGGTGATGATGGGTGTGGTGTAGCAACCGCTTGTAATGCGGATTCTAACCATTCAGCCGCTGTTTTAGTGGCTGTTTCTGTGGTGTCATTGCCATAATGATAAGTCATAGTGATTGATGTACTTGCCGCTGCATGACCATTGATATAAGCATCGACTTTTTTCATATAACCGTTGGCTGCGTTGTGGATACCTTCGTTGATATGATCAAGCGAGGAGGCGATGATATCGCCTGACAACAAATCCATGGCAATGTCAAATTGCTTATCAAAGTCAACATCGGCAGTATAGCGATCCGTACCGATCGATTTTGGATTGGCCACTTTAACCATCAAATCTAAACGATTGGCAATATAAGGAACGGCTTCATCAATGAAACCATTATTTGCTAAGTCTTGCATCAAGTTATAATTAGTGGAGGAAAAAACATCGAAGTCGACTTGGATATTGTTGGGCAAAAAGTTACGATCTTCATCATTACCTAGTAGCATACAACCTGATTTAATTTGCTTGCGTATTTGACCCGGTGGAATTAATTGCACATAGTAACGGTTTGCATCGTCATTTAAATCAGCTAAAGTGAAACCATTGGCATCATTGGGCCGATAAGCCGGCTCGGTACCATCCCCTTTGTTTATCCAAACATTGAATTCTTGCATCGCATCTTCAAAGACAACCCACTGGTTACCTGCCATACCCAAGTTGAGTTTTGATCGATCTGCATTACCATGGAATTCTGTCGCCCGATCGGCGGGTAAAAAAGCACAAGTCCCTTGTAAAGTATAACTGGATGGACCGGCAAATGCAGCAGAACTGCCTAATACAATAGCGCTAACAACTTGTGTTAATAATGCTTTTTTAAATTGATTTGTCATGGACATATTAAACCTCTCCGATTACTAAAAATTTGTTTAATTGAATGCCCGAAACCATTAGGTAACCAGTATATGACATTAATGCACTCCTAGAGGAAGATTATAATGCAAGCAAGCACTAGCAAATACGTTATTAGGGATCATTAAATCGGGTTTTATAAAAAACATAATGTTCCTTCTATTAGCGTTGTTTACTAGTCACTTAACAACTTATTTTGTTAAATTGATCACAGATGTTGCGAAGTAATAAAACGTCCATTGCGTCACAAGTTATAGCGAAAATTTCGTGTCAACCGACAAAAATGAGAGCCAGGTCTCAGTTTAAGAGTGAGTTAAGATAGGGGTATATGTATTTTTTATCTATCAATCTTTAAAGTGTTAGCAGTAATGTGAAAAATCGCTTCCCACTATCACAATAATGGTTTATTCACGAGAAATTACTCATCATGTAACAGTCTGTGCAGTCTATAGGCTCGAGAGACACTAAAGAAATGGTTTCACTGATAATGTTTACCGTTAGTGCCGTCTCTTATCACTTAGAGGTTAAGAATCACCACAGCGAGAAAACAATGACGAGCAAAAGTGCTGAATTTAAAATAGAGAGTGTAGCTCGGATGCAACGTGGTCTAATCCGGGAACGAACAAATTCTCACCTATTCCATTTCATTCGGGCTAGGCCTGAGTGAAATACAATCAAACCATTCGCTTTGGTTGAACAAAAGCGTAGGATATGGTTGTTCTATTTCGAGCTTTTGTGATTGGCTACAGGGAAGTAGGTCCCAACAGTAGGGCTTCAGGCGATGCAGGCGCAATTACCGAGGACGCGGAAGCTTTGAATAACGGGCTGAAGATGGGATGTAAAACCGGGAAGTTATTGCGTGTCACTTCCTAAGTGCTATAATCACAATCCTGCACTGTTTAGGAAAGAATCACAGATATCGCGATGGTCAATCAAGCCAAGAAGAAATCAAGAATCAAACAAAAAACACCAAAACCCCCTCGTTTTCAAGGCTGGCTCAGCAGCGACGAACAAGAAATTGCGCGGCGTCAATATCGGGCGACTCAAGAGTCAATGAAGATAGAGCAAACGCCCTCCAATCAAGAGTTTTTTGGTCGTTTTACTGTCTATTCAGCTCATGGTGAGTCATCTTATCAGGTTGAGATTCGTTCATTAAATATCCATTCTAATAGTTGTGATTGTCCAGATCATCAAGTGAATCGCCTTGGGATATGCAAACATATCGAAGCGACATTATTAAAGTTACAAAACCGTCGCAAGCGTCGTTTTCAAGAAGCGGTAGAGATAGGCTCTCAACAAATAGAAATTTTTTTGGATCGCCGGGATGATGGTATTAAGATCTGCTGGCCTAGCCATAGTAAACGGCGTACAAAAGCCCACGATATACTTGAACCTTATTTTTCTGCGGATGGCATTGCCAAAGGTGACCCATTAAATACGATTCCAGCTCTGAAACAGGCGATCAAGCAGGCACCCTGGCAAGTCAAACAAAAAATACATTTTTCCGAACAACTCGAGCAATGGTTTAGTGCCTTACAAGCAAAGGCTGAACATCACCAAGCACGAAAAGTATTTGGAAAAGAAATTAAAAAAGACAAAAAAAATACCAGCCTTGTTAATTTGCCACTCTATGATTATCAAAAAGAAGGTATGTTACATCTTGCCTTCACTGGGCGTGCCTTATTAGCCGATGAAATGGGTTTAGGGAAAACTGTACAAGCGATTGCCGCCTGTGCACTCTTAAAACATTTGCAAAATATCAAGCGCGTGTTAGTGATTGCTCCTGCCTCGTTAAAATCAGAATGGGAAGAACAAATTGCAAAATTTACCGACTTGCCCTCAATGATTATTGAGGGGTCACGTAAAAACAGGTTAGCGCAATATCAGCAATCAAGTTTTTTCTATCTTGCAAATTATGAACAAGTCCGTCCTGATGGACAAGAAATGAATGACATCTTGGCCCCTGACATCATCATTCTTGACGAAGCTCAACGTATTAAAAACTGGCAAACAAAAGTTGCCAATGTAGTAAAAAAACTTTCCAGCCGTTATGCGTTTGTCTTAACCGGTACGCCTATCGAAAATCGTATTGACGAAATCTATTCGATTGTTCAGTTTCTCGACCCACATATTTTTGGTCCCTTATTTCGTTTTAATCGAGATTTTTATCAGTTAGATGAAGAGGGGCGTGCCACGGGTTATAAAAACCTAGATGAGCTACATCGGCGTTTACAACCCATTATGTTGCGTCGACGCAAAGAACAAGTGGAAGGCGAGTTACCTGGCAGAACTATTAACAACTATTTTGTTGGCATGGATAATGAGCAATCGACACGTTATATCGAATATGAAGAAATGGTCGCTCGCCTCACGGCCAAAGCGAAACGTCGTCCCCTCACCAAAGAAGAAATGGATAGGCTGCAAAGGTGGCTTGCCTGTATGCGCATGTTATGTGACACCACCTATATTTTAGATCAAAAGTATCCTAATTCTCCTAAAATAAAAGAACTGGCTAAAATATTGGAAGAGATTTTAGCCGACGGGGATCACAAGATCATTATTTTTTCTGAATGGGAAAGAATGCTGGTCCTTGTCCGTCAGCATCTGGACAAAAAAGGACTTGATTTTTCCTGGCACACAGGTTCAACCCCTCAGAAAAAAAGACGCGAACAAATCAATCGCTTTAAACAAGAAGAACAATGTCGTTTTTTTCTCTCTACCGACTCAGGTAGCGTGGGATTAAATTTACAAGTGGCAGATATCGTCATTAATCTAGATTTGCCCTGGAATCCAGCCAAACTTGAACAACGCATTGCCAGGGCCTGGCGAAAGCATCAAACTCGACCCGTACAAGTTATCAATATCATCTGCCAAAACTCCATTGAGCATCGCATGTTACATTTGTTGGAACAAAAAAGTTTTCTCGCTAAAGAAGTCATGGACGGTCTTGGTAATGTAAAAGAGATGGAGCTACCCTCTGGCAGAGCGGCCTTTCTTGAGCGACTCGATTCGCTGCTGGATAATACCGACACGTCTTCTCCAAGAAAAATTCAATCGCCCATTCAGTCAGCAGAAAATACGTTGCCTCAATGGCAGCAGCAACTGGATTTAATTGAAGTCTATGACACCAACAATCAACAAACCGTGGTTGCCGTGACTAAAGCGCTTGAGAATGTCGATGCGTCCTTACTAACAAAGAATATAACGGAACATTTCTCAGATAAAGAGCTACAACTAGAGCTATTGGATCGAAAAACATTTGACACCATTCAACGCCTTATCGAAGCTGGAGTATTAGCGACGACCGAGAATACTCCTCAAATATTACATCACTCCAAGGATATTGCCGTTGATGAAAATGAACTACGCAAAAAAAGGTTGCCGGAATCACAAGAGCAGTTCTCAAAAGCGGAACATAAACAACGCATGGCAACGGTATTAGCCAGCGGTAACTTTATTTTTGAAGCCCTTTCGCCCATGTCTGAGGCCATCGAAACCGCATTGCAATCCCTGGCTCGCTTGGTGGGTGACTCAACGACGGGAGAGATTTCAACGCAGTTTATTGAATTACGTTTGAGTAAAGAAAACCTGGTGCCACAAGAAACTGCGGTACTGATTGAGAAATTTCGTCAAAATCAACAGACCGATGATACTTTACTGGCCAACGAACTCATTCACAAAGGCAATCATCTTATGGAGTATATTGCTAACGTATTTAGTCAAGAAGCCGGTGTTTGATTTTCTAAATAATACTGTTTTATTTGTGTGGCTGAGTTTGGGAATAGCTGGTCGACGATTTTGAAAAATTAAAAATTTGGTCAGAAGTATTATTGATTAATTGGTTTGCCATTAACTTAATGGCAGAGACGTTCTAATTTCGGGAGTCAAAATGAAATTTGCTATCATTGGTGCCACACATGGGAATGAACCTACCGGGATTGAGGTGATCAATGCCTTGCATGAGATCGCTTTGGCAGAGTTGCCACACGAGTTTCAAACCTTTATTGGTAATCCTAAAGCTTTAGCGTTGCAGCGGCGATTTGTGGATTGTGATCTTAACCGCTGTTTTGGTGAGTTTGCCAAAGCTACGGGTTATGAGGCCGAGCGGGCTAAGCAATTAACAGAACAAATTGAAGGTCAATATGATTTTATTTTAGATATACATACGACGACTTCAAACATGGGGTTGACTCTCATCTTGACCAAAACCGATCAAATAAGTCGTCAAGCGGCAGCCTATTTACAACAACACATGCCGCAGATTATTTTAATCGAATCTACTGCAACCGATGAACAGTGTTGTTATACCAACGCCATGGCGCCGAGTGGTTTGACCATCGAGGTTGGACCGGTGGCCAACAATGTGGTTCGTGCGGATTTGGTGTTTAGTGTTTATCAAATGGTTGAGTTATTACTTCGCTGGGATTTTGCACAAACCTTGGATTTAAAGCCATTGGTGTATTATAAGTCGTTCCAAGCGATTTATTATCCCGAAGGGGATGCTGTTTTTTATATTCACCCTGATATCGATGGCCAGGATTTTAAAGCGCTGCCACCACAAAGTCCTTTATTTATTAATATGAAACAACAAACCATCCTCTATGAGGGTGATGAGATTGTTTATCCTCTGTTCATTAATGAAGCGGCTTATCAAAATGATCGTTTAGCCATGCTATTATCTCGTAAAAAGACAGGTTTTCCTAATTCATAAAATATAGCGCTGGCAATTGATATCTAGACATCGATTTGTTATTTGTGCCACTCGCAGAAGACTCAAGGTGTGGGTTTGGTTTCAAAACACGCTGTGAATATATCCCTATACGCTCTACATTTTCATCCCTGAAAATGAAGGTGTTTGAAACCAAACCCACACCCTGAATTGGGGCTAACTCTAAACTCGACTGGATATCAATTGCCAGACCAATAAAACACCATGACTTGTGCACGATGATGAACAAGTCTTTTCTCATTTACTTTTTTTTATCAGTACATCAAAAATAATGTGTATTAGGGTATAATAATTTCCAATAATTTAATTATTAATTTAACCTAGAGCACACATTACCCCATGCCGAAAGAACATATTGTCATCAAAGGCGCTTGTCAAAATAATCTTAAAAATATCGATATCACACTACCACTCAATGAGATCATCGTGGTCACTGGGGTGAGTGGTTCAGGAAAGTCTTCACTGGCTTTTGATACGGTATATGCGGAAGGGCAACGACGCTATATTGAAACCTTCTCTGCTTATGCTCGGCAGTTTCTCGATCGTATGGATAAACCTAAGGTGGAGAGTATCGAGGGCATTCCGCCAGCGATCGCCATTGATCAAACCAATACCGTACGCACTTCACGTTCTACTGTCGGTACCATGACCGAGCTGAACGACCATATTAAGTTGTTATTTGCACGGGCGGCTATCTTGTATTGTGGTGGTTGTGGAGCCGAAGTAAAAAAAGATCATCCTCAAAACATTTTTGATCAACTTGTTGAGACTGCCAGCCATGGCAGTGAATTCGTCATGATCACCTTTTCACTTAGGATTCCAGATAATTTTTCTGAAGAAGAAATGAGGCCTTTTTTAGAACAACAAGGTTATACCCGAATCCATGGTAGTCATAACGGTTATCTTGAGGTGGTGCAGGATCGGGTACGTATTAAGTTATCAAATCGTGAGCGCATTATTGATGCCTTGGAGTCTGCTTTGAGGATAGGCCAAAGGAAAATTGCCATCTATCCCTTGGATGAGCAACGTCAGCCACAAAAAACACCTTGGCGGTTCTCTGATCGATTGCACTGTGCGGATTGTGATAAAGATTATCGGACACCGATACCCAGTTATTTTTCCTTTAATTCGCCCATGGGTGCCTGTGAGACTTGCCGTGGTTTTGGACGAACCATTGGGATTGATTTTAATTTAGTGATTCCCGATGAGAATAAGACATTAGCGGAGGGGGCGATAAAACCTTGGCAGAGCCCGTCGTATCGTGAGTGCCAACAAGATTTAATGCGTTATGCAAAAACAAAGAAAGTACCCACTCAGGTGCCGTGGAATCAATTAAAAAAGAATCATCAACAATGGGTATTGCAGGGGGATGGTGAAGAAGGTGAAGGTCACTGGTATGGAGTGAAAGGTTTTTTTCAATGGCTGGAAAGCAAGAGTTATAAAATGCATATTCGGGTATTGCTATCAAAATACCGTGCTTATGATCACTGCTCGGCATGCCATGGGGCTCGATTAAATTCCGAATCTTTAATGTGGCGTCTTGGCGATAAACAGGGTGCCGAACGGGTATTGAAATCGGGTCAACGTTTTATTCCAGCAGGCATTGCGCTGAGTGCCAAACAAATTGAACAGTTACCGGGACTCAATGTGCATGATGTGATGCAACTGTCGTTGGGCGGTTGTTATCAGTTTTTTTCACAGCTGCGATTGCCTCCGCCATTAGATGAAGCCACTGAGTTATTGTTAAAAGAAATTAATGCCCGGTTGAGTTATCTGGTGCATGTGGGTTTGTCGTATCTTAGCCTGGATCGTCAATCTCGGACCTTAAGCGGTGGCGAAGTGCAGCGCATTAATTTGACCACCGCATTGGGTACCTCGTTGGTGAATACCTTATTTGTCTTGGATGAGCCCAGTATCGGTTTACATCCGAGGGATATGGGCCATATTGTGGAAATATTACAACAATTACGCGATGCGGGAAATTCGTTACTGGTGGTGGAGCATGATCCGTTGGTAATGTTGAAGGCCGATCGGATTATCGATATGGGTCCGGGTCCGGGTGAGGCCGGGGGAGAGGTCATTTTTTTTGGCACACCCAAGGCGTTATTAAAAGCAAAACGATCGTTAACCGCCAAATACCTTAATGGCCAATATGAGCCGTTTTCAGCGCTCAAAAAAGACAACATCATTACCCCGCAGCAATCACTACATTTAATGGGCGCACAACAACATAATCTTAAAAATATTGATGTTGAAATCCCTTTGCATCAATTGGTCTGTGTGACCGGCGTGAGTGGTTCTGGCAAGTCAACGCTGGTGCACGATGTTTTATATTATGGATTGTGTAAATTAAAAGGCAAACCCGTTGAACTCGCGGGCAAACATCGCTCGATTAAAGGGCATCAAACTATCGACGACGTGGTGATGGTGGATCAGTCTCCCATTGGTAAAACCACTCGCTCGAATCCTGCCAGTTATGTGGGCGCATTGGATATTATCCGAAAACGTTTTGCCAATGAGATAGAGGCTAAACAACGGGGATATACGGCGGGTACGTTTAGCTTTAATTCCGGGACTGGGCGTTGTCCAACATGCAGTGGGAATGGTTTTGAGCATGTGGAAATGCAGTTTTTAAGTGATGTGTATATTGAATGTGCTGATTGTCACGGTCGCCGTTATCGCGATGAGGTTTTGGAGGTAAAATATTCGCCAAGACACGATGTAAAAGCCAAGTCAATCGCTGAAGTGCTGGATATGACGGTGACTCAGGCGATTGCGTTTTTTGAAAACGATGAACAAGTTTTTAAGGTGTTAGCGCCGTTATCCTATGTGGGTCTTGATTATCTTAAACTTGGACAACCGGTACCTACTTTAAGTGGTGGTGAAGCGCAACGGCTTAAGTTGGCGGGCCATTTGGCAAAAGCGAAAAGTACAAAAAAACAGGGCCATGCTTTATTTATTTTTGATGAGCCTACCACTGGGCTTCATTTTGATGATATTCGAAAGTTGTTAAGCGCGTTTCAAAAATTATTAAGCCATGGCCATTCGTTGTTAGTCATTGAGCATAATCTGGACGTGGTGAATTTTTCGGATTGGATTATTGATATGGGGCCTGAGGGCGGGGATGGTGGCGGGCAAGTGATTTTTACTGGCACTTTATCGGCCTTATATAAAGATAAAATATCCCATACCGGTAAAGCGTTGCGTGAACATGAAGCCGCATTAGTTCAATTACGTACTCAAAAATCACCGTCTCAGCGGGCTATTAAACAATCAAAGCCAAAAGCGAAAAAAATTCAAGTCATTCATGCACGGGAGCACAATTTAAAAAATATCGATGTTAATATCCCGAGAGAAAAGTTGACAGTGATTACCGGTATGAGTGGCAGCGGAAAAAGTACGTTAGCGTTTGATATCTTGTTTGCTGAAGGGCAGCGGCGGTATTTAGAATCGATTAATGCGTATGCTCGACAATTTGTGCAACCCGCCTCGCGCCCTGATGTGGAGGCGATTTATGGTATTGCGCCGACGGTGGCTATTGAACAGCGCACCAGCCGGGGTGGGCGTAAAAGTACTGTAGCCACCATGACCGAACTGTATCATTTTTTACGTTTGTTATTTGTCAAATTAGGCACTCAATATTGTCCCGACTGTGATGTGCCGATTCAACCGCAATCACTTGAGGCGATTCAGGCGAGTATTTTACGTCAGTTTCGGGGAAAGGAAATTATTGTGCTGGCGCCATTAGTGAGTGGTCGAAAGGGTTATTACACCGATTTAGCCAAATGGGCGCATCAAAAAGGCTTTGCTGAATTAAGGGTCGATGGAGAAAATTTATCCACAGAGAATTGGCCGCGCTTGGATCGGTTTAAAGAGCATGATATTGATTTGCCTATCGGGCAAGTGAGTGTCAGTGCAAAAAACGAACAGGTCTTGATGCAATGTCTCGAAAATGCATTGGATTATGGTAAAGCGAATGTTCGTGTCGTTGAGTTGGTTAAAACAAGGGCTAAAAAAGACAAATTAACGATTTATTCGACGAAGCGAGCTTGTCCACAGTGTGATCGTAGCTTTCCTGAACTGGATCCGCGATTGTTTTCTTTTAATTCAAAACATGGATGGTGTGAGTCTTGTTATGGCACGGGTTCAAAATTAACTGAACAAGAGCAGGTGTTGCAACAAGATCCGTTGGCGGGACAACACAATGAGGGAATGGTAGATAATTCGACAAAACCATGCCCTGTGTGTCATGGGAAACGACTGCGCGCTGAGGCATTAGCGGTACGCTTTCAAAACAAACACATTGCCGAGCTGACGGAATTTTCCGTGGATAATATCTATCAATTTTTTTCTCGCATACGTATGAATAAGCGTGAAGCAGCGATCGCTGAGGATATTCTCACTGAGATACAATCTCGATTGCATTTTTTACAATCGGTTGGCTTGAATTATTTGAGTTTAGATCGTGCGGCACCGACCTTAAGTGGGGGAGAGGCGCAGCGTATTCGTTTAGCCGCGCAACTGGGCTCTAATCTCCGAGGCGTTTGTTACATTATGGATGAGCCCACCATTGGTTTGCATCCAAGAGATAATCGAATGTTATTGGATACCCTGAAACAGCTCGAAGGCCATGGCAATACCATTGTGGTGGTGGAACACGATGAGGAAACCATTCGTTGTGCCGAGCATGTGATTGACTTGGGACCGGGCGCTGGAGTGAATGGTGGAGCGGTGGTCGCTCAAGGCACAGTGAAGCAATTGATGAAAAATCCAAACTCGATCACGGGTCGGTTTTTAAAACATCCATTAATCCATCCTTTTAATCCACGCAGAGCCGTCAACAAACAGGATCAACACATTATTATTGAAGGTGCCAATTTAAACAATTTAAAAACAATGACTGTTGGCATTCCATTGCAACGTTTGGTGTGTCTTACCGGGGTCAGTGGCAGTGGCAAAAGTAGTCTGATCCGTCAAGTTTTATTGGAAAACCTAAGCGCCATGTTGAGTCAAAAACGTTTGAAAAAAACGATAAAAAAGAACTTGGTGGGTTGTGAAAATATTTCTGGGATGGAGCTAGTTAATCGAGTATTGGAGGTGGATCAAACTCCGATTGGCAAAACCCCTCGCTCATGTCCTGCCACCTATATTGGTTTTTGGGATTATATTCGGAAACTGTTTGCCCAGACTTCCGAAGCAAGGGTGCGAGGATATAATGCCAGTCGATTTTCATTTAATGTCAAAGAGGGTCGATGTCAGGCTTGTGATGGGCAAGGCATTCAAAAAATTGAAATGTCATTTTTACCCGATGTTAAAGTGCTTTGTGATGTTTGTGGTGGTCAACGTTTTAATGAAGATACGTTAAATATTCTTTACAAAGATAAAAGCATTGGTGATGTATTGGACATGAACGTACAACAGGCGGTGGAGTTTTTCCAATCCCATTCGTCGATCCATCATGCACTGACCTTATTGGAGGATGTAGGTCTCGGGTATTTAACTTTAGGCCAACAAAGTCCAACCTTAAGTGGTGGTGAGGCACAGCGTATTAAATTAGTCACTGAGTTGGCCAAGGTCAAACTCACCGACGGTGTCAGCTCAATGCATACCCTATATATCTTAGACGAGCCGACGGTAGGCTTACATATGGCTGATGTGGAAAAGCTGATTCGGGTATTGCATCGATTAGTGGATGCCGGTAATACAGTCGTCGTCATTGAACATAACCTTGATGTGATGGCCGAGGCAGATTGGATGATTGACTTGGGTCCAGAAGGGGGCGATGGCGGAGGGCGGATAGTGGCGCAGGGTACTCCCGAGAAAGTGGCGAGTAAAAAGCGTGGTTCACATACGGCGCCGATATTGGCTGAGTTTATGGGGGCGTGATGGAGGTAGGGTACATTCTATGCACCAACGCAGCGGTGAAGATGGCAATCAAATATCAATGAACACCGATGTTTGGATTAATTTAAACGCCTTAATGGTGCGTATATAGATCTGGCAATTGATATCCAGTCGAGTTTAGGGTGCGCTACAGCTCAGGGGGTGGGCTGGGTTTCAAACACCTTCCTTTTCAGGGATGAAAAGGCAGAGCGTATAGGGATATATTCACCGCGTGTTTTGAAACCCAGCCCACCCCCTGAGCCTTCGGCTAGCGATACCATCGCCAGTTAATGTCTGGATATTAATTGCCAGATCAATAACGCCCCCTACCAATTGTTTAGGTGCGTGTTTAGAAACGGCTCATCGTTTTCTGCGAAAGCTTTACTATTAGAAGTACTATCACTCCCAGGATAATTCCGGTAGTGTCCCTTATTGACTGTTCATAATCATAGGGTACGTAACCCATTCTTCTAACGACCAAATGTGGTCAGTCAAGCCAGCGGCCATCGCCGGTGTTCGCTTTATTTTTTGCTGACCATCC